>Ga0105239_10002687_pt1 | contig 22383 bp, 16 predicted proteins | sample KBSC44metaG_FD_92761 | JGI IMG/M metagenome (GOLD analysis project Ga0105239, IMG submission 92761) | Corn rhizosphere microbial communities from Kellogg Biological Station, Michigan, USA - KBS C4-4 metaG | ecosystem: Host-associated > Plants > Roots > Rhizosphere > Soil | place: Michigan, USA... | reverse complement strand
GAAAAATGACTACGCCCTCCATATCGATAACCACGCGAGCAATGTTGTCATTGAATCCAATGACGGGACGATCCACAGTCTGATGGACCTCGACGGCAAGACCTTTATCGTTCATGGAGAAATTGCTGGGACACAGCTAAGTCTCTCTCAGCTTTTTGTGCGTGGAAAAACGGGCGAGATGTTGGAATGCGCTGACATCAAACCGGTAAGACAGGCCGAGCAGCAATGCACACTGCACAAAATACAATATGACTATTGAAAAAACCCGTTCGTAGGAATCAGCTTCGCAACTGCTCAAATCATGGTATCGCGCGTTTCCACGAGAACTCGAGAGTCGTCGTTTGTGGTACGCCACTACAACTTGAAGCTGCCCCTGAGTTAATTGAGAAATGCAGGTTGGGTCTGAACATTCCTGCTGTTGGTCGCCGGTGGAAGGGTTGTGAGATGGATTCCGCCGAACATCGCGAGGGCAAAGACGTAGTGAACATTTAAGCTCACGAACATGGCGGGCGCTCTCCTATAATCCTCCCAACGTGAATCCTCATCATTTCTTGGTGGGCTGTCCTCCGGCGTTCAATCTGGCGGAGAGCCTTAAATCGGCCGTCTCCGTTCGGTTTGCCATGGCGTTCGCTAAGCCGAGCGGATGGAAACTGTTTCGAGAGGCCCTGCTCGAGGGAACGAAGGACATAGAGATCATTGTCGGTCTGAGCTTTTGGATCACAGATCCGGCCGTGCTCGAAGAGTGGCTTGCCCTCACAAAGGACGGTTCGACTCAACTCAAAGTCCGAGTCGCAGACTGGTCTCCAACCTTCCACCCAAAGGTGATCATTGCACGGTTCGCTGACGGGTCCTCATTTGCAATTGTCGGGTCAGGTAATCTGACCGGTGGCGGACAATACCACAACATTGAATGCGGGGTCTACCTGACTCAGGATGACCTCATCGATGAACTAGAAACATGGCTCGGAACCTTAAAGGGAGCGCCTCTCTCGAAGCAGATCATCACTGACTATAAGCCCTTCTTCGAGAAGGCCAAGGAACTGAACACTCAAGCCTCTGCGGCACGGTTCACACCTTCACTCACGGGAGAAGGGCACTGGTTGCGAGATGCATTTATCTCCCAGTTCGCAAACTTCCTTGAAACTCCGAGTGGCCAGGACGCTCTTCGGAGCAGGATTGAAGGGGCCCGGCAGGTGAGAAAGGCCTTGCAGATGCCGAGCTTCAATTTCGATGAGTCGGGATTCAAGCATTTTTATACGACTCCGCAATTCGGCTCGATACGACAGGCCTACTACACCAACCTAGCCAAGAACCTTCCTGCCCTCCGGCGCGCAATGAGCTTCCTGACCTCTAAATCGGTTGACGCCGATCGTCTGAACTCCGTGTTTGCGGGCGACCACGCCGTTAAAGGGTTCGGAACAAACCAAATCACGAAAGTTCTGACCGTATACGACAGGCACAAATGGCCGATCCTAAACAAGCCTGTTGCGAGCACGCTTGCGCGATATGGCTATCAGCTCGATTGGTCTGCCAGAGGATACCTAGCGTTCTCCACTCACATGCGCGATGCGTTGGGGACCTTGGGAGTTCCTGACTTCTGGGCCCTTGATGCGTTCTGCGAGGTCACCTATCACGACCTCCAATAGAGCTTCATTGGCGTGACGTTCGAACGTCACTTACCCCAACGTATTCCCCGCGGGCTAACCCAGTGTCCTTTGCGCCGCGGAGGGCGTCGGCAGCAGGCGGTTTTATTTCATCATCAGCCAAGACGGCGATCTTGATTCTGCAGATTGTAGGCCAAGTGGGGCGGCGTTCTACAAAAGCTTGTCGTGGACTGCACATCGCGCCAAGACGCTTCGTAGCGTTCCAAATCGTTGCGTGTTATTGCGTTTTTCGCATCAATGTCGGCGAAAAAAGCCTTGGACAGATAAGAAAAATGCGGACATTATCGCGTCATCGGAGGTCACGATGACGTTTCCCCTTTCATCTCGCTCTGGTCAAATCTCAAGTCCGAACCTCTCGCCGACGATTGAATTCGAACCGCTCCTGGATGCCGTCGAAGCGGCGACACTTCTCCGCATGCATCCGAACACGCTCAGGATGAAGGCGCGGCTTGGCGAGATCCCTGGTCGCCACATAGGCAAATACTGGCGCTTTCGCATCTCGGATCTGAACGATTGGATTGGACGCCACGAGCAGGAGCGGCAACGGCGCACAAATCCGTTGATGGCGACGTCTGCGTAGGGTATCGCCGCAGTCTGCGGAGTTGGCCTCGAAGAGTTCGAGCCGCCAGATTGGCGCACTTCTTGTGCCGCGATCTTCGTGAGTGACTTTGGTCCAGAAGGCGTCTGCCGTTTGGTATCCCGCTTTCTGTTCGGTCACTGCTTCGGGGCTTAACCAGCGCCCGGCGGCAGCTCGCTCTTCTGCTTCGATTCCATCGCCCTGCGGGTTACGGTTTCCGCTCGAAATCTTGTTCGCAAAGTGCAGCGAAAAGATTTCTTCGGAGCCTCCGTAAATGCAGAGCTTCGGCCTTGGGAGCCGGGCCCCTCGCTGGCTTCGCTGGGCGTGACCCGAGCACGACGCGGGAATTCAACAAAACGGAGACAAGATCATGTACCAGAACAAAGTCAACCTCATCGGATTCCTCGGCGGCGACGCAGAAGTTCGCAACGCCAACAACCGCAGCTTCACGACACTCTCACTCGCGACCAAGTCGTCCTACAAGGACAAGAAAAGCAGCGAGTACGTTGCGCATACGGAATGGCATCGCTGCGTGGTCTTCGGCAAGCTCGCCGAGTTTGCCGCGACGCTGACGAAAGGCGCGCATGTCCAGATTGAAGGCGAACTGCGCAGCCGCGAAATCGCGACCAAGAACTCCGATTTCAAGCGGCGCATCTGGGAGATCCGCGTCGATTCCATCCTGAAGCTCGACCGGGCTGAGAAAGCCAGTCCGGAAGACCAGGATGCCGAGGAGGAACCGGCCGCTTAGGCCGGTCCTCCTCCTCTGGAGATAGCCGTCATGAGCTTTGATTTGATCCTTCCATTCCTTCGCCCGATCGAGCGGCTTCTGCTGGACGAGAGCGTAAGCGAGATCATGGGCAATCCCGATGCTTCGTGGTGGTACGAGCGTGATGGGATTGTCTCGCCGGAACTGACCGTATGCTTCGACGCCAGCAAACTTCGCACCGGTCTCGAAGTCATCGCGAATCACCTCGGCAAAAAGCTGGATGAAGACAATCCTCTCCTGCATGCACAGCTTCCAGATGGCAGCCGTATTGCGGCAGTGATTCCCCCGGTCGTACGCCCTGCTCCGGCGCTCACGATCCGGAAGTTTACGAGCCGCAGATTCACGATTGATGACCTGATCGCTCGCGGCACTTTGAGCCGGTCGCTTGGCAACTACTTAAGCCAGCATATCCGAGACGGCAAAACCATCCTTATTAGTGGCGGAACAGGGACCGGGAAGACCACTCTGCTGAACATTCTTGCCCAGGCGATCCCGGCAGACGAGCGGATCGTAGTCATCGAGGATACGGCTGAGCTCAAGATCGAGAAGCCGAACGTCCTGGCTGCCGAATGCCAAACCGATACCTTCAAGTCCCGCATCTCCTTCGACGATCTTCTGAGGTCTGCTCTGCGCTGGCGACCGGACCGGATCATCCTCGGCGAAGTCCGCGGAACCGAGGCACGAACGTTGCTCGATTCCTTTAATACTGGCCACACTGGGTCACTCGCAACCATCCACGCGAACTCTGCCGAAAAAGCCCTGCATCGTTTCGCCAATCTCGTGATGCGCAGCCACGCGCAAAGCACTTTCTCCGATACCGAAGCCGAGATCGGAGAGGCGGTCGATTTCGTGGTTCATATCGAGCGCAAGCCGGGTTGCCGAGTTGTACGCGAAGTTCTGGCAATTCGCGGCTATGACCGAGATGCGAGGCGATTCCTGATTGAGCCCGTTATGGAGGCAAACCATGCCGCATAGAGAACCGATCGACATCGGAATCGCACGCGAATTCCTCAGCCGATCCTTCGCTGCCAGTGAGACGATTGCGATCGTCCTCCGTCGCACTTCGCCGGCCACAATCGTCCAGCGAATCGTCACGGTGGAACGCGCTCTTCAGCCCCGGTATCTGGGCTGGCTGGAATATGAAAACGCGACCGGAGCGAACGTCTATTTCGCTGCCAATCCCCTGGTCTCCGGGAGCCAGAAACGGACCAAGAAGAGTGTCGCTGACGTCCGGCATCTGTACCTAGATTTGGACACCGATGGAGAAGCCAAACTCGCAGCTCTCGGGACCTCGAATATGGTCCCGATTCCGACCGCCATCGTGTCCACATCGCCGGGCAAATACCAGGTACTTTGGCGGGTCGAAAGCATCCTCTTTGAGCAACAGGAAGCCCTGCTCAAACTGCTCGCCTTAACCTTCGGCGGAGACCCAGCTTGCACTGACTGCAACCGGGTCCTTCGGCTACCCGGATTCCTGAACCAGAAGTACGCTCCGGCGCACCTTGTGACGGTCGAATTCCCGACCTTATCGGTGTCGCGATCCGAGGACTTTAAGCTTCCTTATCCGGTACCTAATCGGGAGCCTATCCGGGGGCCAATCGCACCCCTGAAACCGACCGGAAAGCACTCCCATTCCGAGTCCGATTGGGTGTGGATTCTCGGGGAATTAACCCTCGGAAAGGACCCGCTCAAGCTCACGCGAAGGCTGGCCGAAAGGCGCCCGGATAAATCGAATCCGGCGTACTACGCCGGACGAACTGTAGACGTTGCATCGGCTTGGCTCTGGCTCAGAGATGGGCTTCCGATCGCCGACGTCGTGACAATGCTTCAGGTTCGTCGCCGCTTCCAGATCCCCGACAAGCTTTGCTCTGCCCGTGCGCATGAGATTGCGTTCACGGCACAGCGCATGATCGCCCGCAAGAAGATCGCCTGAGCTTCAGGCCACCAAGGAGGTTCGTATATGCCGTTGATTGAAGTCACCCAAAGCCGATACGTGAGCGCCACGATTCGCCTCGACTCGGACACCGCAAGCCTGGTCGATCAGTACGCCGCATTTGTCCACGGATCGGCTGACGATGTCGTGGACAAAGCACTCAATTATGTGTTCGCCAAGGACCGCGAGTTTCAGGAGTATCTGAAGGCCTCGCAGTCGGCGAAAGTGGTGCCTTCTCTGCGCGTGCGCAGACTCGGGACCACAGATGGCGTAGAGCCCGCGGCCAAGGGAAAGGCGCCCATTGTCGGGGTGGAGACACGTCGTGAGCCGGTTCCAAAAGCTGCAGCGGCACCCGAAGAGTCCCGTTCGGTGCTGCGCACCGGCTGAATCTCGACACTCCACCCCTCATAGGGTGCTGCCGAGCTACTTTGGTAGCTCGTTGGCTACCGCTGAAAACAAATCTCTTGCGAGGACGTGGTAGCTCGTTAGCTACACAAGTAGCTAACAAGCTACCGGAAATGGAGGCATCGGAATGACGAGTCTGCTAGACGAAAAAGCGATCTCGGCGCGAAGGTTGCGAGGGCGCAGCCGTCGCGAAGTCACCGTGAGCACAAAGATCACCGCAGAGGAATTTGCGCTCATTTCGACGACCTCAGAGACGGCTGGAAGAGCCATCGGCGAATGGATGCGCGAGGTGCTTTTGAAAGAGGCGAGATCCGGCTCGGACTCTCTTCGCGCCGAACAGTTAATGACAGAAATCATCGGTTTGCAGATGTTCCTGACACACGTATTGTCGCCGCTTGCGTGCGGCCGTCAGATGACCACCGAGGAATACCGGGAACTGATGCGCAATGTGAAAGCCAATAAGCAACGCGCTGCGCGCGAAATTCTGGCGCAGTCAACGACAGAGGAAAAGGAGGAACAACATGGCTGAAGTTACCTGGGGCCGGAAAGAGACGATCATCTGGCCTCCGCATAAACCCATCTACACCCTGGGAGCGCTGTTCCTGGGGCTTATCGCGACCGGATTTTTCGTGTATTTCCGGTTCATTCTTGTGCTGTCACCGCTCCAGCAGTTCTATCTGCCGACGTACATCAAAACCACGGCAACAGCATCCGTTCCGTTCCACGTGAAGTACCGAATGCTCCTGATGTCAGACGCCAAACGTCACGTTTCGTACGCAGGGTCCGCGGACGTTGAGACTGGGTCAACGCCTCAACCGGGAGGGAAGCCCATTCCGCTTCAGTTGTCTGATTCTGCCCGGCAAAAAGGGATGGTCTTTCTCTTCCGGAGTATGCCGCTGACGCTTTCCGGAATCAGCGTTCAACGTTATTTGCGGCAACAGGTCTATGACGGCCAGACCCTCTCGGGGATCTTCGGATTGCAGCTCGTATTCGGAGGGATCTTCCTTCTGATCCAACTCCCATGGTCAATCCCGAAGGACATTCGACGGTGGAAAGAAATGAAGTACGGCAGGCGTCTGAAAGGGCCGATCTTGGTCACGCCGAAGCAGTTCAACAAGGCTATCAACGGGACTGGGATCGGGATAAAGGTGGACCAAAGCCGAGATCTTTTGCGCGTGTCTCAACGCGCCGAAGATCAACATTTTGAGATCATCGGTGACACCGGCAGCGGCAAGACAACGATCATCATGCAGATGCTCCGCCAGATACAAACGCGCAAGCATTCTGCCATCATCTACGACCCGGCATGTGAATTCATCGAGAGGTTTTATTCAGAGGCGCGGGGCGACATCGTCTTGAATCCTCTTGACCGCCGCTGCCCGTACTGGGGCCCGTCCGAAGAACTGGTCCGGCGCGCAGAAGCGCGGACGATTGCGGCCTCGCTATTTCAGCCAACCAATGACAAAAAGGGTGAGTTCTTCGTGGAGAGTCCGCAGAAGATCTTCGCTCATTTGCTTCTCGAGCAACCGACGCCTCAGCAGTTGGTCGAGTGGATGTCGCATCCGGCAGAGATTGATAGGCGCATCAAGGACACCGAGCTTGCCTCGTTGATTGATCCATCGGCTCCGCAACAAAGATCGGGTGTGCTCGCCTCTCTCAGCCTCATTGCGGACAGCTTCCGCCTGCTACCCAGGAGGGACGATGCAGCCAGGGAATGGAACGCCCGCGAGTGGTCGAAGGAACGCAAAGGATGGATCTTCATCACGTCGCAACCGGCCGAGCGCGAAGCGCTCCGTCCGCTGCACAGCCTATGGATTGACATGCTTGTTTTGCGCCTTTTGAGTGCACCAGGACCAGGGCAGCATCCCGTGTGGTTTGTGCTCGACGAACTGGCGAGTTTGCAGAAACTTCCTCAGCTCCACACCGCGATTACAGAGAATCGCAAGTCGCGCAATCCGATTGTCCTCGGCTTCCAGGGCAAGGCACAGCTTGAGGTGGTTTACGGCCATCTCGCCGAGGTCATGCTCTCGCAGCCTGCCACGAAGATCTTCCTCAAAACGACCGAACCGCATGCGGCCGAATGGGTCAGCCAGGCAATCGGGAAGATTGAAATTGAGCGCATGAAGGAAACGCATTTCGATGGGTCCAGGTCAGGCCGAAACTTCGCGCTCGATCGACAAACAGAGCAGCTTGTGCTTGATTCGGAGATCAGCGGACTCGAGAATCTGCACGCATTCTTGAAACACGGGAACTATGTCACGCGGTTCTCGTTTCCGGCTCTCCAAATGCCCCCAACACAGCCGAAGTTCATTGAACGCCTGAAAGATGACTACATCGTGCGTACACCGAAAACGACGATCCCAGGAACGGTGGAGTCCACTGCGGCGCCACTCCCTGAGCCCTCGAAAATGCCGATCCCGGAGGAGCGGCCGCCACAGGTCGCGACTCAGAAAGTTGAGGCTGAACCCGCAACGAGAGAACAACAGACAAAGCTTCCATTCCAACAGGGGATTTGAGTCATGCTAACGATTTCGAAGCCACTATCTGCAGGCCAGGCGCAGACGTATCACACCAAAGAGTTCACATCGAAAGAGCAGAACTACTGGTCGCAAATGGGCGAGATTCGGGGTGAGTGGCAGGGCCAGCTCGCTGGACGCTTCGGTCTCGCAGGCGCAGTCTCTTCTGCGGATTTTGCCGCCTTGAGCGAGGGGCAACATCCGAAAACCGGAGAACAATTGGTCCGGCAACGGGCGTCCTACGAATACCACGGCACAGACGGCAAGACAGTCAAGACGATGGAGCATCGTGCAGGATGGGACGCGACCTTCTCCGCGCCAAAGTCCGTTTCCCTAACGGCTCTGGTCGGAGGAGATGACCGGGTTCGCGAGGCACATCGAGAGAGTGTTCGCGCCGCGCTTGAGCAGCTTGAGCACTACACCCAGGCGCGTATTGGAGGCAATCACGCGCCAGAGAGCACGGCGAAGTTCATCGCCGCAAAGTTCGAGCATGACACTGCCCGGCCCGTCGATGGTTACGTGGCACCACAACTCCACACACATGCAGTCATCTTCAACTTAACGGAACGGGACAATGGTCTATATCGCGCTGTACAGCCTCAGAGTCTCTTCGCGTCGCAGCAATTTGCGACGGCGATCTATCAGTCTGAGCTGACATACCGGCTTCGCCATCTCGGCTACGAAATCACCGCCGGCCGCAGCGGGGCGCCGGAGATCAAAGGCTACACACAGGAGTATCTTGACGCGTCTAGCCCGCGCAGCCAACAGATCCGGGAATATCTCGAAAGAACAGGACGAGCAGGTTCCGAGGCCGCCGAAATTGCTGCTCATTCAACCCGAGATCGCAAAGAGATCCATTCGACGGCAGAGGTGATGGCAGCACATCGGAAGATTGCGGCTAAGTTCGGCAACCAGGCTGAAGCGGTTGTCCGTGCGGCACGGGAACGGCAGCAGCATCACGAAAAGCCCGCTCAAGCCGTTGACCGGGTCCGAGAGTCGATCACATTCTCGCGCGACAAGAACTTTGAACGAGAGGCGGTCGTCGATGAGCGGGCTCTGATTCGCGATGGCCTTCGCCGTGGAATGGGTGAGGTGACGTACTCCCAGGTTCGCGCCAATCTCAACTCAAGGCTCTCTGCAGGCGAATTCCAACTGGTCGAGCATCCAAGCGGCTCGCCAGCCCGGCAGTTCACAACTGCAGAGACCATTGCAGCAGAGCACGAGATCCTGCGCAGGGTTGACGACGGACGAAACCAGGTGGAACCAGTTCTATTTCGATCTCAAGCGATCGCCGTCGCGGATCAGCATTCTCATCTCAATAGCGCACAAAGGAGCGTCGTGGAGGATGTTCTCAGTTCTCGGGACCGCATCCAAGGAGTCCAGGGCTATGCCGGTACCGGGAAGACGACGACCCTGTCCGTGATCCAGGCCGCTGCGGAATCTCAGGGATACGCGGTCGAAGGGCTAGCTCCGACTTCACGCGCTGCGCGGCAGCTCGCCGAAGCCGGCGTCGAAACCGGAACCCTGCAGGGTTTCTTGACCCGTGGAGCGAATCGCGAGACTACGGAAAAGAAGCACTTCTATTTCGTGGACGAATCGAGTCTCGCGAGTACAAATCAGATCCGCGAGTTCCTTGGTCGGCTCGGTTCACAGGACCGTGTTCTTCTGATTGGCGATACCCGACAGCACCAGGGCGTCGAAGCTGGCAGGCCGTTCGAACAACTGCAGCAGGCCGGGATGCGAACGGCCCATCTCGACGAAATCGTGCGGCAGAAAGATCCTGCTCTCAAATCTGCCGTGGAGTCGCTTGCGAAAGGCGATGTGTCGGGAGCGCTCGAATCCCTCCACAATCAGGGCAGAATTCGCGAAATCTCCGATACCGGCGAACGCATCCGTGCAATCGCCCGCAGCTACGTCGAATCACCTGAGAAAACCTTGATCGTCTCACCCGACAATGCCTCACGGCGCGAGCTAAACATCGCTGTTCGCGAGGAATTGAAGGCCAAAGGAGCGCTAGCACCAGAAGAACACCAGTTCAAGATACTCATCCAACGCCAAGAATTGACTGGAGCCGAACGGCGCTGGGCGAGCGGATACGAAATCGGAGATGTTGTGCGGTACGCCCGGGGAAGCAAAGCTGTAGCCATTGAGGCTGGAACATACGGAACGGTGGTCAGCGTCAACTCTGCTTCGAATTCGCTTTCAGTTGAACAACTGCCTGGGAACGTCGTCACCTATGATCCTCGTCGCCTCACTGGCGTCAGTGCCTACCGCGAGGCGACGCACGAGTTCTCCGTCGGCGATAAGATTCAGTTCACAGCACCGGACAAATCTCTCGGTATCGCCAACCGCGATATTGCCGTGATCGATTCGATCAGTCCAGACGGACATATCTCTGCGCGGCTCGACAATGGACGTCCAATAGAGTTCGATGCTAAGGCTTATCGGCACTTCGACCACGGATACGCCGTAACGAGTCATAGCGCACAGGGGCTCACCGCCGCGCGGGTTCTCATTAACGCGCATACTGCAGCTCACCCCGATTTGCTCAATTCACGTTTTGCGTATGTCGCCGTGTCGCGCGCGAGCCACGATGCCATGATGTTTACAGATAATATCGCGAAGCTGCATCCTCAGCTCAGATCAGATGTGCCGAAGAGTTCGGCTCTAGAAATCATCCAACCGCAATCCATTGGCCAAGGCATCGCGATGCCTTGAGACATGGATATCTGCCGCGATGGACGCAGGGGATCATGGATAGCTCCAGACGCCAATTGGAACTGGAGCTAGCTCTGACCGCGCGACAGGCTGCACACTTATTCCCGGAATCGGAATTTCACTTCGCAGATACTTGGGTGGAAGGCCACGCTTCCATCGTCCAGGCAATAACAAACGATCGCAAAGACCGACACGTTTTGGCCGCCACGATTGCACCCGGACTTGCTACGTCGATAGTCAGATCGAGATTGTCACTCTGTTTCGCCTAAGCTGCGTCTCAAAGAGCTACAAGCGAGCCAAGGATATACAAGGTAAACGCAAAATCTCAGAAGCCGCGCACACATTCTGAAAACAGCACGTTCTGCAACAAAGAAATTCGTCAAAGGGAGCGATCTCACAAAATACATCGCCCTTTCGGCCGCTGCGTGTTCCGCATCTATCCTGATTCTCATCGGAGATGAGCACGTGTTTCGCTGCGTCCACGTCCTCGTGGCAGCAGTGGTGTAGCTGGGCATTCGTAAAATACGCTCGTGGGCCTGCGATCGACCGGTTGATGATTGGTAGGTCGCCCACTTGACAGTGGTGTTCTACAGACTTACCAAAATCGTGATATGGGCAATCTGGCACCGTTGGTTCGCGGAGGAGATAATGTGTACCACGTCCGGTGACAATCCTAAAATGATCCTCTTGACGTTGGATCTCTTCGACGCCTGGCATTCCTTCAAATGAATCGTCGTCGGCATAGTGATCTTCAATTGTTCCTGGTTCCATCTCCCGACCAAGCTGCTGGTGCACCCGCGCAAGTAACGATGCAGCGGCCTCATGAACCTCCCGGAGATGCGTCGGAAGAGCGTCGTACCGATATGGCAAAAGATGCGTGTCTCCTGATCGCTCAACTCTCACCCAAGAACCAGTATCCGACTTTAACAGTATTGTGGGGGTAACGCTGATTGTAGGCACTAATGGCCCGACGGTTTCCGACTTCGCATATCGAAGGCGCAATCCGTGAAAAAGCTTAACTACGATAGCCGGATCGATCACACCTGCGATTGCGCCTGGCGGTATTTCTGACGCAGAGCGGGAAACTAATCGCTGATCGAGTAATCGAAAGACAAGGTCGTATCGATCATCAACATCGGACTTGTCAGAAAACGCGTGTATGAAGCGGGCGTCGCGGGTTCCCGTTGCACTAAAAGCATCACGCGTATCCTCAAAAATCACAATCCAATCTCCGTCCGTGATTGCGGCGCGTAACGGAAAGCTGCCCGTCCGCTCAAAGACAGAAACAACATAGTCCTGCAACGACGGAATCCATTTCCTCCATTCTCCAGGCGCAATATCCGGCTTGGAAAGCCACGATGCAACTTCTGCCGATGCAGTCTCCGTAGAACCGCCTGCGGGTATCGGGAACGGCGAAGGACGCTTCGCCTCAACAATCAAAAGCGGCTGATTCACTTCCCGCTCATAACCGAAATAGTCCATGTAACGCCGAACGCCCGTTACAGAGTCGACCTGAGCTTCGGGAATCATGTTCGTGATTTCAGCAGGCGTCGACGGGCTAACGGCCCAACGCAATGCTTTGAGCATTCCATCAATGAGATATGTACGTACATGGGCCTCCAGCGCCTCTTCCAGGTCAGGAGTTCTGCGCTTTGGATCAGCAAGCGCGGCTCGAACTGCGGCGACCTGTGGCTCGTATAGCCGATCATAGTCTCCTTGCAGCTTCCGGTATTCAATTCGGAAGTCATTAGCCGAGCGAACCGAACTGTCACTCACCGGAAGATCTCCTCTAGCCGGTAGCTGAGGCGGCGAGCGGAAGGCCAGCCTGCCTCAACGAATGTCTCGAGGATGTCGATCAGCTCCTCTCGGCTCTGTCTATCGTTCTGCAGCTCCATTCGATATTCGGCAATATATCGCTCGGTAACCTTGACCAATAGATCGACTGCCAACGATTCGTATTGGTAACCCCATGACTTCGCGGACCGAACGACCGCGGCAATAGCGTGAAAAACATCAATTGGATCGAAAGAGATAAGGCTTTCTAGCGTCTCAATCAGATGATGCGATGCTGATGGAATTGCGACGTCAGAAAGCAGACGGATCGCCCGCTGAGATTCTCTCCAAAAGGTGCGTCTCGACTCGTCGTCCAACTTCTCTTGAGAGTTGTTTCCGTCGAAAGCGCCTGATGCGAAATAGATCTGATTGCTGATGTAATCAACAAGCCGTCCAAGTTCTTGGAAATCATTTTGCCAACTCTCGTCGCGGTCCTCGATCTTAATTCCATAAATCAAATGATTCATCCGAGCTTCGATCGACCCGACGATCGTTTCTATTACGCCGAAAGCTCGCTTGCGAATGGCGGAGTCACTCTCCTTAGGGACATCGGAGGAAAATGAAAGGGCCTCTCGTATGTCTCTGAGACACTGTCCGGCATAGAGAGGTCGAAAGGATTGTCCCTCCAACCGAGGACGGACCAGTGCAAAGGCTGCGGCGTCACTTTGCCAGATATAAAGACCTGTCGCGATCCTGTGACCCCATTCGAAGGCTTCTCCCCCATCGTTCGCAAGATCAGTCCGACTCAATAGTTTCCGGATGAGCTCAACTACCTCAACCTTGTATCGACCAGCAAGTGGATGAACCACGGAATAGAGGGCACCGGAAAGTACACCGACCCGAGGTTCATCGCGCACGAACGCGGTCAGAATTGACCACAGAGCATCAATATCTTTGTCGTAAAGGGGCAAAAGTCGAATCGCAATCTGGAACCGCACCGAAGGTACCGGATCCTTGAGACCGCGACGCACCTGCGCCAACAGGGCTTCATCCAGGCAAGATCCATGCGAAATCAGAGTGCCTATTCCCTCCGCTGCCTCGATCCGTTGAATTGGGGCGCCCCATCCGCTTGTACTCTTATCCCACTGCACATCGTTTTCGGGATGGTATTCAGGTTCAGGGCTATCTAGGCCGGAAAACAGAATCCTCCGAATTGTCATTCCCAGCGGGCTTGAACAGTCTAGAGACTTCAGCTTTGCAACCGTGGCACACGCAGCTAAAAGCTGAGCCTCCAACGAATTCAAGACCTCTTTATGAACATCGTCCGTTGGGCCGAGCAAAATCCTTTGGACTTCATCGATGTCCGCTTCAATGCCCGAGACATCTGATTCCTTCGGTGTCCCATTGGTAAATTTGCTCGCAAACTCCCATAAGCGATTGCCCTTCACACGAAGCGATGCGTTAGGCTCGTCGTCAATTGGAACACCGCTCTCACGCAGCCTGTCTGCCTCGGAATATTGCATCACACCTCCGTGCGACCGGTACGGGGGGCGGTTTTCGGGAGGTCCACCTTGGGCAGACATTGCCTCTAGCCGATTGAGAGATTGTGGCAAAACAAGCAGATCGACAGGAATACATCCGAGAAGCCGGTCTCGAACATGCGTCATCGCTTCAAGCCGACCTCCCTCTTCCCCTTCAGTCAATCCCAAAATTGTCAGTTCAATAGTCTTGCGTGCGGCATCATCGAGCCCCACGTAGTTCGTGTGGAGAGCGTCTCCAATCAATGACGAGAGGTCCAATGACCAGAGCGCCGTGGCACTCGACAACAATGGATATACGACTGAAGCAAGTGCAGGGCCTGTGTCCCGTGCAACAATCAGAACTTTGCGAAGGAAATAGGCGAATTGAGCTTCGCGCAGAAACTCTTCAACCGTGTGTTTCGCCAGTTCTCTCGTCGAAGCGACTTTAGTGAGCTCTTCGAGCTTTCGGAAATACGTATCGGCAATGTTCAGCGCTTCACCACGAACCCCGGAACTGTCCCAAATGGATGAATAGTCCACTGAAACAGTGCGCTCTCTTCCATCCATCACGTAGGAGATTACGTTCTCGGCACTTCGCGACACGTGTTCGGACTCGATCACGTTTTCAGCAGCCGCCATGACGATGGGCTTACATAGCTCGAAATGATCTTCAACGAATCTCGGGAAGTACTGCGCCAGCTGCCAGTGCGCCTGGTGGTAGTCCTGACGGCGATTGGAGGTCATCGCCAAGATGCGACTACCTCCCATCGACGTTGTCTCTTCAGAGCGTTCACTATATCCAAAAAATGCTGTATAGATGTCGGCTGACAACCGTGGGTCTACATCGAAAAGTTGAGGGATCTTTCGGGCTATCCAGTGGCCTTGCTGGGCTCCATGTTGCTGAATCTCTTCGGGAGTTATAAGCTTCCGCAGTGCAACGGCGGACACTTCTGGATCGGCTCGAAATAGATCCATGACATTCGATATGCAGCGTCCCACGATCCAACCCTCGCGTCGTTGTCCCGCTGCGAATCGATCTAGCAGATATATGGCGGCTCGATTTAAAGATCGTCGACCGGCTAGTGTAATGGGTACTCCATTCTGGGCGCGCTCCAAAATGTGGTCAATCAGGGACTGGCATACCGTTGCGATTTGGAGCGAAGGATTTGCTTGAGTCAATTCCAAGCAAAAGTTTGACCAGAGTTCAAGACTGGATGTGGCGACTCCTGCGAGAACAGCACCTACGACGTGAATGACCCATTGTTCCCCAGTTCGTTTCACTGTCGGATCAGTCGAAGCTAGCGCCGTTACTAACGGTGCGAGCTCACCTTCCTCCTTTGCCAACTCGGGGATTACCGCCGGCCCGATGATCTTTGCTATAGCCGGCACCGCGTCGCGCGAGCTAAACAGGGTCAAATCTAACCAAAACTCATCGCGAGTGCGAAGCCATGCCTCTTTGAAGAAGAGATCAATACTTGGTCTTAGGAAGAGAAATAAATCGCGTTCGGTCGCAATCGCCTCCAAGAAACGTCGGAAATCAGAGCCGAGAACTAACCGACTGACGGCGTAGTCGAACAACAAGTGGTGAGAGAAACCAACAATATTTCGTCCATGCAGATTTGCCACCTGCTCAACAATGACGTTGTCGGAACAGAGAGAAGAAAATTGAGCCTCTTTTGTGGTGTTCAGAATCTGAGTTTTGGCAATTGTCAGTTTGCGCTCGCGGACGAGTGCGCTGACGATTTCAGTAAGCACAGCTTCACGGATGTTGCCTTCAGTTGCAGACCGAATAACGCGATTGAGCCAGTATCTTTCGAGGAGTCCCACCTGTGTTTCAATGCCGCGAAAATCTGTTCTTTCCCCACTCTCGGAAAGCATCTCAGACACGAGCCTCAGATTGAATGGAATGTCCATCAATTCAAGGAGAGCCGGCGTGGCAGTCTTAAACACTGCATCCAGTTCCAACGATTGTGAGCGAATGTCTTCGAGTTCCTGTGGAGAAAAACGAGGGACCTTAACGTGCCGGACGAGGAATGTATTGTCTTGGTACTGATCTGGTCCAGGCTCCCCAAGACCACGTCGGAAGAGTCGTTGTAATTCCTGGCTGTACCGAAGATCGAAAACTCGGATAGATGCGACCACTCGCCACCGACTTCCAGTAGTAGTCACAACTCGGCGTATTAGTTCTCGCAGCACCTGCAAAGCGCCGGAACCACGTGCGGCGTCAAGAGCATCAATGAACAGCAGACCTGGCCGATCACCACTCCAATTCTCAAGTACCTCTGCTAAATCATGGTTTAACCCAAGCTCCGCTCTCAACGATTCATCAAGGCGATCAGCGGCTAAAAACACAACATCCTGATTGTCGCGATCGAGTGCGGTGGCCAATTCATGTAGCACGCCCGACTTTCCGGCACCTGGATCTCCGATAACGACGAGCGATTGCTTTTCGGCCTCTCCGCGTAAATACTTCGTAACCGGTCTTTGGATTCTGACGTCTCGTTCGTGAACAACAAGTGTAGCGAGATGATTCAGCGAGTCCACTGTGAGCTGGGTGTACTTGCGCAGTGCGTTGATGTCTTCGCGATAGCTAGGTGTCGATGCAAGGGCAAACTTGGCATGTTGTAGTTCTCGACGAAGCTCTTCACGCGTAACAAACATCCGTGACTCACTCGCGCGCCCCATCAACTGTGTCAGCGTGGCCCAGCATTGCCTGCCATCATCCGCGGTAGCAAGCACACTCTGTTTCAAGAACGACTCGGCATTCTGTTCCGCAGGTTCTCCCGGATTAACGTCGAGAAGTAAAATCCTAAACAGCGAAAGTAACCGCACGACCTTGTCATCTTCCGGCTGTGTACCCAGAAGCGCTTTCCACGCGTCCCTTACAAGCGCAAGGAAGCTTTCAAATGCTTCCTCCTCAGCCGCATTTTGAGGAATCGCAGCAAGATCCTCTGGCCTTGATTCCGGGTGAAGTCGCGAGAGGCAAGCGGACAAGTGCTGTGTGAGTCTTGCCGGGGAATCGGAGGATGTAACCAGAAACAAACGATCCCGTCTCGCATCTAGCGGTCTCCGCCATGGGAATTTACCTCCGGAGGTGCCTTGCAACGAAGCCAGGTACTGCTCGATGAGGTGGGAAACCACTGGCTTCATTCGAGCAGCCCCGAGCTCTATTGCACGCTTGACCTCGACAAAAACGAGGCCATCATCTTCAAGGGTCATGAGGATATCGGCGAGCGGCTCTCCGGTCTCGCAACGAAGTGATTTCACGAGAGAGTTGGATAGTCCCGGGATTGGCACGCGTTCAGCCAAGCAACATGCTGCGAAGTAAGCTGCGACTCGGTTCTGGTAGTTAATTCCTCGCTGGGTGGCGAAGCCTCCAGCCGGTCTCGATTTGTCCTGTTCCTCTGCCACTTCAGCTCCGTTCGTTCAGCAGCTTTGAGACCCAGCCTGATTCGTCTCAATGGTCTCGCGCGGCCCAGTTGATGCTAACCTACCGCATTCATTGTTCTCCCACGATGACAAGATCACTTCCAGCATTATGCTCTCCCACTGCGCCGTAAAGAGTTGCCTCAAGATCGAGACTCAGTTCACTCCGATGGCAGGGTCTCTGCGCTGGTCCAACCGTACGGTTCTGGCGGTGGATCAAATATTCGGAAGAATGCAGAGTCGTCGCCGGATTGAAGCCAGCGGATCGAGTTTTTCAAGTCGCCGCGGTCAAGTAACGCAACATGCGATGCAGCAGTCGAATAGTGCGGAGGTGCTACACATCGCGCCGCGCAAGAGATGATTGCAAGTTCAAAAGCGAAGCTTACCTCTTGATTGATGCGGGATTGAAGATCGGATCGAACGGTCACGAGATTGCCGTAATCCCGCTCCTCGGGTGCTCCCATCGTGCACGAACACAACAAAACCCGATTTCGCTCTTTGTGATATGCAATTATGTCGACACTCCCAAGGCGAACCTTGCTAACTCCTGCGTGGAGGTACTCGAACTCCCCTAGAACGATTGGGGAATATCCGTAAAGGGAAAGAAGCCAGGCGACGTATCGCTCAAATGATCGCTGCTCTTTCTCGACCTGTGCTTTGGGAGCAGTGGGCGCGGTCAGCGCTCTCTCAAAACTTTCGCTCGAGCAAAAAGCCTGGAGAATCCCCCACATGGGGTTGGTTTCTTCCATCGGAAGGATTTCCTTCCGGTTCTTTCCGAATTCCATCACCTTTCCCAATGAATTGTGGCTCAGGGAGATGACGATAGAGGTTGCCTCATCGTCCAGGCCTAAATCTGCATTGACAGCGCAGGTCCCATCACTTAAGCATTTGAGCGGGGCCAACCGGATCTTTTGTCTTTTGCGTCCGAAGTTCGACCTTTGCTCCGCCCATACCTGGACAGCCGCACAAAGACTCGAATGGCAATCGATAATCGACGAGAGCCGGCTTTCGCTGGGATTAAACTTGATCTCGCGGACCGCCGCAAAAATCGGCACATCGATGCAGATCTCCGAACCACAGGATGGATCTGTGTCGGGCCGTGACTGCAGGCGTGAGTGGAAAAGATCCCGCAAGTCATCGAACCCACTCGCATGGAGTCTCCGCCTCAGGTCCGAATCGTAGCCGAACTGCTTTAAGCGATTGAATATGTGTTCCTTCCGGGCAGTCTCTCCCGCGGTGTCCTCAACCTTCGGTTGGATGCTCCACGTCACTTGAGACTGAAACGAAGGCCAATCCGGTCTGCGTTCCAGATAACGAATTGAATTGATATAGCCCTGGAGTTCGAGAAGATCGACAGGTCTCATCAAATCGACCCGTAGACCCGGGAACTCGACAAAGCCAGTCTCAAATTGCTCGATGAGTTCGGGCCAGTTTGCGACTGGAATGACCTTCCAGTGGAATGCCAGTCTGTCATCGTCGAAGTCTGGTTGAGACTCTAGATGCTGGAGTATCGCGCGTTCAGCAATATCCGCACCATCTTCGTTGAAACCGATCGAAGTGATGGCGTTGTAGCTCCGGTTCTCGATCTCGAGTGCAAACGTTCGGATGTCGATCGATTGAAACGTCGACAATGTCGTATCGAGAACTCGCTTCACGGACAACGGCACGCTCATGAACTCTCGGCTCTCCCAGATTGCTAATCGTTGAAGCCTATCGCCCAAATGGTAGCAGTCGATTCGACGATAGATCCATGCCCAATACCGATCAAATCTCGGATAATCACTAATCATGGTGATCCAAAAGCTCATCTATCTGGATACGAACCTGTGGAATAAGATGCTCGATCAAAGCGTCGATCCGACGGCGCTGGTTTCTGCACTTCGACAGTCCGGCGCGTCGATCGCCCTTAGCGGCCAGACCGTTTATGAACTCACCCGGACTTTCTCAGCTACGCCAGAGCGAGCGAAGAAACTGTTCCGGCATGTGAAGGCCTACGTTGACGCGGGTATCGTGGGTGCCTACGACAACGCAGAACTGTTGAGAGCTGAGGTCAAGGCACTTTATGAGGATGCAGATTCAGTTGTCGCATATTACAGTCCTGCGGATTACGCCGCCCTGAAGGAGGAGGTGGGAAAGCTGGCTGAGGGACTGTTAGATGAGCGCGCGCGATCATTCGTATCAGGTCGGCTGGCATTGGCCCAAGCGACGCGAGAACGTCAGAACAATCTCTTCGAGCGCAGGCCCGATATGAAGGCGCGGCTGTTTGCGGTATCTAAAGATGAGCTTCCAGGGTGGCTCGATGAGCAGGTACGCGGAGATGTCGGCGCCGTTGTCCTGGCCAAACATCTCATTCATACCCATTCATCAACCGATAGGGATGCGGCATCCAGTACGGCGCAAGGGTTGCTTACACACCCGGCTTCTCGCATAGCGAAGGCAATCGTCCGAGCCGACCTTTTTTGGGCGTGGCGATGCGCCCGAAGAAACTCAAATCCGAGAGACCTGGCGGACGACCTGTACCACGTTCTGAACGCTGCTTATTGCGACGTGTATGCGACTGCGGATTCTGGACAGCGGGAGTACGCCTCCCTGCTCTTAAGCCCGTGGACACGACCTGTAATCTACGACGAGAACACATCCCTCACGAAGTGGCTTCTGACCGTCTGACCGGAAGCGGTAAGGCGTAACGCACTAGGGACATATTGTCGTTATTGATGTTGTTTCTTCACTGCTCCTTCACTGATTTTTCTCCGCTCCACCCGTGCCTTACAACCGGCGCTTATTTCATCGGTGCTCGCCGTCAAGGGTCGAGATGAACTCGCTGCGCTCGCCCTTGACTGCTCCGCTCCGCTGCAAACGCCCCACGACGTCACGGGTTTCGCAAAGAAAAAATTTGTTTTCAAAGGAGCGAAAGGCATGAAAAACGACGCTAACAGCACAAACCGTCAGGACGTGTACAGCCGCATCACCTCTCAGATCATCGCCAGCCTCGAACAGGGAGTGCGCCCGTGGGTGAAGCCGTGGAACGCTGAGCATGCCGCCGGACGCATCACGCAACCACTGCGGTTCAATGGCCAGCCCTATTCCGGTATCAACATTCTCTCGTTGTGGATGAGTGCCGCCGCGCAGAGCTTTGCCGCCCCCATCTGGATGACCTTCCGGCAGGCAATTGAACTCAATGGGCATATCCGCAAAGGTGAGAGGGGCTCCCCCGTTGTCTACGCCAATGCGATCAAGCGCACTGAACACGACGAGAACACCGGCGAAGAAATCGCGTGTGAAATCCCGTACCTGAAGGTCTATACGGTGTTCAACGTCGAGCAGATTGATGGTCTGCCCGATCACTACTACGCCAAGGCTGTACCACAACTCGAACCCGTGGCCCGCATCGACCGAGCTGAAGGCTTCTTCGCCGCAGCGAAGGCCACTATCCGGCATGGCGGTAATCGCGCCTACTACGCGCAGGAAGTCGATTACGTTCAGATGCCTCCGTTCGAGTCCTTCCGCGATGCAGAAAGCTACTATTCAACGCTTGCGCATGAGATGACACACTGGACAAAGCACCCTTCGCGTCTTGCCCGGGATCTTGGTCGCAAGCATTGGGGTGATGAAGGCTATGCACAAGAAGAACTCGTCGCGGAACTTGGTGCCGCGTTTCTGTGCGCTGATCTCGAAATGGCGACCGAGCCACGAGAGGAGAATGCCTCCTACATCGCCAATTGGCTGGAAGTTCTGAAGAACGATACACGCTTCATCTTCCAGGCTGCTGCCAACGCACAGCGGGCGGCGGATTACCTGCGCGCTTTCAGCGGAGCTGACGCCCCCGCCGTCATCGCCGACTCTGAAGCCCACGCCGCCTGAGCCGCCGACGGTGCCTACTGGGTATGCGCTGGCGCGGCTCGCGTCGTAAGCGGTTCGCCTTGCCCGTCGTGATCATCACGACCATCAGCAGCACCAGAATAGTGACGAGCGATGCCACCATTTTTTAGTGGCCCCGTCTCCTGCTGAATCGCTGTACGCATACACAGCCTATGTGACCTCATACGCGCACTTCCAGCGAGAGTGCGGGAAAGCCAAACTCGAGGCCCCCAACCGTAAGCGTTGCTGCAGTGTCTCCATAGCGATCCGCAGCTTGCTCATGATCGGGACGGGAAGTGAGTTTTTCCCAAAGTGTGGCAAGAGAATGGGACGACTGTTTCCATAGCTCTTCGAAGGCGCGCTCTAGCGCAAGGGGCACAACCTGTTTTCCGAGAAAACCCGTCTGTTCGGCGCCCCGGCAGATGACCACGGCCTCCACCTGGTTGATCGGTTGATCCGCCGCAAGTTCGAGGACTCTGCGCAGAAGAGCGTGATCCCCGCGGAACACATCTCTTGCCGCAACTGCCTGTCTTACGCCTTCCCGCAGCTGGTCATCGTTGGAGCTCGATTCCGACACCGTCTCGGGCGCGATCAGCCATTTGTGCTGAACCACGAGCACAAATCCAGCAGCACGCTCACAGATAAGCAGATCCGCATCGGTAACGCCCTTGATCACCACGGTCGGCCTGACCACAAAGCTGGGAACCGGAAAGAGGCTTCCGAGGTGAGTCAGTGCGATCTCCTCCTTCGCTCTCTTCACGGTCTCGTAAAACGAGCGCAGGTTGGGGTGCTTGTTGAGCAGCTTCTGGAGATTGCGCTCAATATTGCTGTCCGTAACCAGATTCCTTGGCAGCAGCAAAGAGCCTGGCAGTATCTCAAAGAACGGCTGGATCGGCACACTGGTAGCCGAAATCTTCGGATCGAACGTATACCACCAAAGCAGCTCGGAGGCAGCGCCGGCTCCAATCCCACCAATCTCTTGAATGAGGGCACACCACTCGTCGCGGCTCCTCAAGGAGACGATGCTGCCTCGCGGTCGCTTCTCGGCGTCACCCTGGGCGACCAGCATGTGTGCCATCTCGTGAAGGATTGCCTGGACCGACAGAGCGCTCCAGAACCCGCGCACGTCGCCAAACGTCAGATTGCCGATCGAAAGATCGTGGGGGAACTCCCAGCGTCGCGCCTTGGCCAACGCCTCGGAATACTTCTTCGCTATACCCAACAGCG
>Ga0105239_10002682_pt1 | contig 22405 bp, 11 predicted proteins | sample KBSC44metaG_FD_92761 | JGI IMG/M metagenome (GOLD analysis project Ga0105239, IMG submission 92761) | Corn rhizosphere microbial communities from Kellogg Biological Station, Michigan, USA - KBS C4-4 metaG | ecosystem: Host-associated > Plants > Roots > Rhizosphere > Soil | place: Michigan, USA... | reverse complement strand
GCTTCATTCAAATGAAAATCAAAAACCACAATTTCGTTACTTCCTTTTTTGAGCCATGATGCCGGGCAATACAGCCTTTGCTGCGGACCGGTGTTCCAGTAGCGGCCCAGGTTATGACCGTTCACATAAATAATACCTTTGGCGTAATTGCTCAGGTCGAAATAAGTGTCGCCGGTTGCTTGCAGATCAAACGTGCCTTTAAAGAACATCCCTTTGGCATCAGCTTCGGCTTTTGCAGGTTTTAGTGTCTTGATAAAAGCTTCCGTCATTGGTAATGGATAGATCTGCCAGTCCATCAAGGTCATGCCGTTGAGGGTTACGCGATCTGTGATACCTTTACGGTCGATGATATACTGCGCAAAATTGATGTGGCCCATGCCTTCTACCAGAATATCCAGTACCGGTTCTTTACTGCTGCTTTCGGGGATCTTGATATTCCATTTTCCACCATCGCGGTAAACGGTATCAATCAGTTTACCATCCACAAACACCATAGCATAATCATGCGGTTCGGTAATGGTAAGCGTGCCTTTTTTATGACCGATGAGTTTGGTGCGGTAAAGCATCAGTCCCTGGTTTTGGTCGTAATATTCCATTGGCTGTGGCTGCGGCGACAGGAAAGCCTTGGGCAGCTGCTGCCAGATACTGGTAAGCGGACTTAAAGTGATAGCCGGTATGCTGATGGCTTTGGCAGCCTGCGGCACAGCCGGAATTTTATATTTTACATATTTGCTGATGAGGTTACGCAACATATAGTATTTAGGCGTTGCTTGTCCCTGCTCGTTGATCGGCGCATCGTAATCATAGCTGGTGAGATCCGGCTGGTACTGGGTAGCCGAAAACGCGTTGGCACCCGCAGTGAAGCCAAAATTAGTTCCACCGTGAATTACATACAGGTTGAAGGATTTATGGTTCTCGAGCAGGTAGGTGATTTCTTTTTTCAAGCCATTGGTATCGGGTTTGGCGAATTTCTCTTTCCAGTGGGTTAACCAGCCGGGATAGGTTTCGCTGCTGAAGGATGGTACATTAGGGTTGCGTTTGGTTGCCTGGGCAAAATCCTCATCGCTGGTACCGCTATCCAAACCGATAGCCGCGCCATCGATATTACCGGCTTCGAGCATAAAAGGAGTAGCGCCATCGGCGGTATAAAAAGGTACAGTGATGCCGTTTTGCACCCATAGTTTACGCAGGGCCTCCAGGTAGGTTTTATCATTGGCGTAGCTGCCATACTCATTCTCGATCTGAGACATAATGATAGGCCCGCCATTGGTGCATTGCAGTGATTTAACCTCGGCCGAAAGGTGGGCCACATAACGACTTACAGCGCTCATGTAACGAGGATCCATACAGCGCACCTTAATATCAGGTATTTTTAACAGCCATGAAGGCAATCCGCCAAAATCCCACTCGGCACATACATACGGGCCGGGACGAAGCAGTACCCACATACCTTCTTCCTTACAAATGCGGATGAATTCGGCAATATCATGATTGCCTGTTTTAAAATCGAAAACACCCGGCGTAGCCTCGTGGTAGTTCCAGAATACATAAGCTGCAATGGTATTGCAACCCATGGCCTTGGTCATGCGGATGCGGTCGCGCCAGTATTCGCGGGGGATCCGTGCCGGGTGCATTTCGCCGCTAACGATCTGGAAAGGTTTGCCATCCAGCAGAAATTCGTTTTTACTCAGGCTAAAAACATGTTTGTCCTGTGCAAAACAGAATACGGGTAATAAAAAGAGTAAGGGTAAAAGGTATTTTTTCACGGGTTATTGTTTTTATGTTAGTATCGAATTTTAGTATCAGGTAGCTAGTATCAAGTATCACGACTTTTTTCTTTTAACATTAAAGAAGCAAGGTATCTTGATACTTGATACTTGATACTAGCTACTTGATACCACTTACGGTAATTTATTAAAATCGATGGTGGGGTGTGCCATGTCTGATTGCCGACGGCTAAGATCGCTTCTTAAGGTCGAAAAATTATTAAAAAATCCACAATTTCTAAGGTAAAAATGATCGCCCTCCACACCGCCGCCGTAATCCTTTCTGTATTTGATATTTGCGGTGGCATCACCGGTAAAAAGAGCTTTGGTCACGGGGTACCATTTGCCATTAGTATCCACCAGCCAGCCATTGCCAAAGTTTACCCGACGCTCGGTAGTACCCATTTCCGGATCAAAATTCTCCAGGAACGAATACAAGCCTTTTAAATAAAAGCCCGACATCGGCCGTTTAAAGCTGGCCACCAACTGCCAGGCACCTTGATTAGCTGGTTTAAAATACGCGGTAAATATGGTGGTTTTCGCCACGGCATCAGCCTGGGCATGAATCAAAAAGGCATAGGTTTTGCCCGCTACCCAAGGATAGTTCATGTAGCTTTGACCGCCCGAGCCTTCACCACCAAACTCGCCGCCATGCACGCCTGCTCCTTTCTTTAACAAGTGGATCTTTAAACTATCAGGGATACTTTTAGGATCATCGGTATTGAAAGGGCTCCAGATGGAGAACAGCACATGCCGCTCGGTTGGCGAGTTTACCTGCATACCGAAGTATCCACCGGTAAAACCATCGGCCATAAAGTATGAACCCAGCACATCATTACCTACGGGCACGGTCACTTCGTTGTAGAACCATTCGGCGGTAGTTTTGGCTTCATCGGGCAAAGGATAGTTCAGGTGCACCGATGGCCCCCGCCTGCCCCAGTAAAAATAATTGCCATGATTATCTTTGGTGTAAACAGCACCATTGGCCGTAGCCGGACCACTTAACAACAGATCGCTAACCTGCGCGAATACCTTGCCACTTTTTTTCAGTCCCTGCAATTTTATTTGCACATAGCCTGGAGCTTTAATGTGGGCGGTACCAAAATCAACAATGGCGCTTTCATGGTTGGATACTGTTTTGGTTAACACAATTGACCCTGCCGACACTTTGATAGTACTGCTACCCTCAGGTACTTGTAATCGAAGTGCTATTTTCAGATCGCCGGCTTCTTCCAGTCGCACATATACACTTACAACATCAGTATTGGCGCTCCAATTGCTCATTCCAGCGCTGTCAATAACTGCCTGCCCGTTTTTGCTAACCCAACTGTTGCCACCTAAGGGTACTTTAAGCGCGCTATCTGCCGGGAACTCAGTTGCCCGGCTGCTCAGCTGCGACAGGGCAAAGGCAAGCGATAGTAAAGCAATTTTAGAGATGGTGGTTATTCGGTGTTTTGTCATATAGGTGATTATTTCAATGTCATGATCTGTTGCAGGATGCGCACGATGGTATCACTGGTATCAGCTTTCCCGGCCGATCCATTTTCAAAAACCTGCTGGCACCATTGTATGATATCATTATCCGGGTACTGTTTAACCTGTGCATTCAGCCAGGTTACAGCGGCAGCCTTTCCATCCAGTTTTTCCATCGCCCAGGCTGTTACCAGGCTGTTGGCCGGAAGAAAGTTCTTAACGGTATTGTCGGTTTTAGGTGTAAAGGCGATGATCTTTTGCAGGTATTTACGAGCCTCCACGTCCTTGCCTTGTTTGGTATAGCACAGGTAGGTTAGCCAGTCCTCGGCCCTTTCATCGATGTTTTCAGGATAAGGTTTGCCCGCACCCAGATTCATCGGCCATAGTTTGGCGTCGGCAGTTAACGTCAGTGCAGCACTATAATTGTTGCTCCTGAGTTTTTCAATAGCCAGCATCAGCTTGGCCTCACGGTACAGGTCGCGACCAATGGTAGCGCCTTCAAAAGGCAATATATTAATGCCCGACAGCAGTTTGGCGCACTCGGCATAGCGTTTATTCAACAACAATGTTTTGGCATACAACATCCCGATGATATAATTTTCGGAGTGTTTGCGATAAAAAGGTTCCATCGCAGTCAAAGCCTCGGGATATTGGTTGTGAGCTACGTAATATTCACCCAGCAATTTAGAATAGCGCCATTCGCTGGGTTGTAATTTCAGGGCTTTTTGCAGATCGGTCAGATCAGATGATCCCATTTGCATGGCCGCGCGGGCAGCATAAAACGGCGCAAAATCGGGATGGTTACCGCATTGGATAAACAGATTTTTGCTTTGGGCTATACGGTTACGGTCCTTATATAACAGGGCCAGGTAGTATTTTGGTTTCCAGCTGTTACTTTGCTGCATGGCCCAGGTCAGCACCTCTTCGTCATCAGCCCTGAAGGGAAACACAAAAGCAGGTGTGGCGCTGTTAGCCTTATCCAATTGCTGCGCAAACGGTTTGCCAGTTTTATGCTGTAAAAAGGCCAGCCAATAATTTACCAAGGCATTTGCAGGTGAAAGTTCCAGCACTTTGCGGCACTCTTCCGGATATCCATATTGATAATAAACATTAGCCAGTTCCAGGTAACTTTCAATCGGCTGCTCGTTCCGGATAGCAGTGGTGAATTGGGTTTTAGTAGAAGCATCCCACAAATATTTTTCGAACCCGGCAAAATGATCAAGCGGGTTAAAAGCCAGTATCTGCTTTAACACTCCTACTGCGTTTTGCTGCTGGTGAAGGTAACGGTAAGCAATCGCCTCTACCTGCAAAGCCGATAGATCATACCGGTTAAAATCAAGCGCTTTGGCGGCATATTCCAATGCCTTATTGTAGTTCTTTTCCCGCAGATACAAACCAGCCAGCCCGTTATAAGCCGCGGTACGATATTCCATAGACAAAGCAGCTATATCAAAACCATCTTTGGCATCAGCTATATGGTTCAGTTTAGTATTAATGATGCCGTAATAGTAATTCGCGCCGCCATCATAGGTATCAATGCTTAAGGCATGTTTGGCCAGTTCCAGCGCTTCGGTATACTGTAGGTTGCGGTAATGTAGTTGGGCCATTTTCACCAGCGCAGGTACATAGCTATGATCAAGCTTTAAAGCTGCCTGTAATTTTTCTTCGGCCTGCGGATAAGCTTTTTCGTCCATCAGTTCCTTACCCTGGATATACAGGCCATAAGCTGTATTCCAGTTAAAATCTTTGGGCGAGTTGAGCGGGCGACTCAGATCACCTTCATCCGGCTTTGAATTATAAATGATCTTATCGCGTCCCAGCGTAACCATCACATCGCCTTTGGCTGCATCCATTTGAACAGAATCGGCGAAAGTTTGCAACGGATCCAATTCCAGTTTTTTGTTGTAGATGATCGTTTCCCCTTGTTTAACAACCAGGCTGTCGGCAATTTTTTGTACCGGGCTCAGCGCCAGTTTCAGCCAGCCGTTCCCGGTCTTTACGTTTAATGCGCCATAGTTATTGGCCTCTACAAAACCTTTTGTTTTAAGTACCGGGTACCAGTATTCTGTCCATACAGAAGCTTCGCCGGGTGCAAAGCCTTTGTGTTTAAATGGCGTGAAGGTACTTTCGGGCGATGTTTGGTTAAACAGCCTGCCCGACTGGATTTCGGAATACTGCCCGTCGTTATCCGTCAACAGTTTTTCCCAGATCATGCCCTGGTCAGACAATCCCCAGATCCAGATCTTTTTACCGGCCTTGTCGTCACGACCTGAATAGCGGGCCATACCCAAATCATCATCATGCCAGTAGGCGCCAAAGAAATCAGTGTACTTGCCAAACACGTGGTATGATTTATAACCATCGAAATTGTTATTGTTATAAAAGGAAACATCCTTGCCGTTTTTTTTATTGATGGGCCAGTCGCCATGCTCACCCTGGTGGCCCAGGAAACCGGTACCTGGGTACATGTATTGCAGGTTGCCTTTGGTTTTTATGCCAATGTTCATCCAGTGATAATAAGGCTCATCCAGCGTATTGGCGTTGTACCAGGTAGATTTTGTGGTGAAATAGGCTTTATCTTTGGGCAGGTTGATCTCCATGGCCCAGGTGGTACTGGTGAGCAGGTCAAGCACGCTGATGATGCAGCTTACGCTGCCATCATCATTATTGCGTACTATGTAATCAACTGGAGTAACTGAATTGGGGGTATGGCCTATAATGCCATAATTGGGTTCGATGCCGCCGCTTGTCCAGGGGCCGCGCATGGCAATGTCCCTAAACTTCACCACGTGGTTCTCATAAATGAACCCCTTACCGGTCGAACGTTCCACAGCCGACCAGATCTTGCCGCCTATCTGCGGCAGCACAGTTAAGGTGATATACTTATTTTGCAGTTCAACAACCTTCCACTCCTTTTGCACGGGCTTATCGGTAAAGCCATCGTACCTGAAGTACGGGTAAATATTGGTGAACGCCGGTATCGGATTAGGGTCAGAGAACGGGTAGGTAGTGATCACTTTATTGTACTCCCTGAAACCCGCCTTTTCCTGGCCCTTAACCCATCCTGTCGATAAATATAATCCTAAAGCAAGCAGTCCTATTTTTCGCATAGTTACAGGCATTATTTAATGATCAACAGCCAGCCTTTGGCTTTTTCAACCGGGATCTTATCGTTCAAACCAAATGTTTTGGTATGCTGAAATGTCCTGATCTCCGGTGCGGTGATCGTTGCTTTTGATGGATCGATGCCTAATTCTTTCCAGTCTATTTTTAGCTGGATGTCGGTATCCGCGTCCTCCCAGCTGGCTATGGAAACCAGTACGGCACCATCTTTTTTGTAAATAGTGGCCAGCACTTTATCATGGTCGGTCTTTACCGGGTTATCATCCACCCAATAGCCTATCATTTTGGTGCCTTTGATGCCAAAATCGTCCCAAACCTTCCATATCGGACGCGGATCGGCACCATCGCTCCAGGGCATACGGTTGGTCATGCCGTAAACCATACCGCGCCATTTGTTGCCACCGTCTTGCAGCATTTCGCCCATGAGGCCGAATGGAATACCGCTTACTTCGGTCAGGAAGAAATCAGGACTATTCTTTTCGTAATCAAAATACTCCCCGAACCACAGGCGGTTGAGGTATGGAAAATGCTCCATGTACAGGTTGGCGCTGTTGTTAAAACCATCGCTTTTGTTGTACTGGTTGGCCGAGTGTAGGTCGATAATACCCGGGTGACCGTCTTTGGTCAGCACCCTTTTAACCCGTTTCATGGTCACGCGGTCAAAAGCCACATCGTCCAGGTAAATACCGTCGATACCCACGTTTTGGGTCAGCCAGTTCATGCCTTCCACATAGTAGTTGTGCCAGCGGTTCATACCACTGTTGATAATGGCGGCATCCTTAATTGCAGGTACAAACCAGGCGGCTATATAATCGTCGCCTACATGCTCCTGCAGCCAGCTGAAACCTCCCCCCTTACCTGGCGAATAGATCTCATGACCCAGGCTACGTAAGGCAAAGGTTTCATAAGCGTGGTTAGACAGTTCGCGGATGGTATTGTAGATCTTCACTTTTAAACCCGCGGCATGTGCCGAATCATCATTAGCCTTCATAGATTTCCAGGCTATGAACGGATAATTGATATTAGGGTTGATAGCCGTAGCATGGTGAATGTTGATCACCGTTGCACCGGCCTTTTTAATGGTATCAATAGGTTTGTAGGCATGATAAAAACGGGTAGCCCACTGAAAATCGGTATTGATGGTATGGAACGGTGTGATGAGCAGATTGAAGTTATAGTATAACACATCCCCTTTGCTCAGCTTACGTTCGCCGCTGTAGTTGTTGGCTAATACGGCTTTGCCATCATCTTTTACATTGATACCGCCTTTGTCGCCATTACCCCATGATGATGGCAGGATGAGCGGTTTTTGCAGGTAGAAATTGGTATTGAGCGGACGCACATATTTTTCATCGCGCAGCGAATACTGCAAACCGGCATTTACATTACCAATCCAGGCGCCATCCTGGTTTTTATGGGTAACGTCCCATTTCCATTCAAAATTCTCAGGACGATATCCACCTTTCTGGCCCAGGCCCATCATGTATTTAGCCACATCTCTTTTAAAGGGGATGTGCATGGTAATGTCTTTAAAGCTCACATCCTGCAAGGCTTTTACTTTAACGGTATAGGCTATAAAACCATCAAATTCGATAGAAGCGGTTACTTCCATCTGCAGGCTGTCATTGGCACTGGTCGCTGTCCACTGTACGGTACCTGGTTCTTGTTTGGTAAATTGCAGGCCCTGGCTTTTCAGCTTGATATTTTTACCGGCAGTGTTCAGGAAATGAAAATGTATAGCCTCGGTCAGCAGGTTATTTGGCGCATCGGCATATTCGGTCATTTCTGGTGTGAAAAACGTTTGGATCTGTTTTGGGAAACCATCGCTGTTCACCTCAACCTTTCTACCCAACAGTTCCACCGTGTTATTTTTTACTACCAATGGTTTGTATGGCGCTATCACGGTATTTTTTTGCGCCATGGTAGAGTTAAGCCAACCCAGGCGGGTCATTTTCCAGGGCTCATCAACACCTCCATTTTTGGCAAGGGCGGCGTTAACTTTGATAGATAACTGGACCTCTTTAGAAGTTTTGCCATTGCTGATAGTAGCTTTACCGGTATAAACAGCGGCGGTAGCGCTTGCAGGTACATCTACACCACACCATAAAGCCTGGATAGTGCCGGTTGCTACATTCACGGTTTTGATTAACGGCGAGCCATCATAGGCAGTACCGCCGGTATTGATACAAAACAAAGCCGAAGCCGGGATCTTTTTACCTGTAGTACTTTTCAGGTCGCTGAAAGTAACTTTTACATCATCCAGGTTTTGCAGAGCATATACCCCTAACTGGAACGAGAAATTCTCGCCGCGCAGGGCAGTGGCAGTATATTTACTTTGCGGACCAAGCTCTATCCAGCGCTGTGGCAGGTCTTTGGTCATGCGGATAGAGTTCAGTCTATCCTCCGGAAATACTAAAAACGATTCATTTTTATGTTTGGCGATCAGCGCGTCCGTCTCGTTTTTGGTGGCGATCACTTCCATCGGGTAAAAACTATTGAAAGCATCTATCGACTGAAACTCCTTTACTGTAGCAGCCGGTATATTGGCGCCCAAACTGTTTAACCATGCTGATGAGGCAGTATTTTCAGGTTTTAGGTAGATGCCTCTTGGATAGTTGGACCGGCCTTCGTTTTTATAAGACATGTAATATACAAAGTAAGTACCCTTACCCGATGTAGGTTCAAAAATCACTTCGCCGCTTTCGCGGGTGATGGCGCCCAGTTTCACATTGGTCACTTTTTGCTTTGTTTTAGCATCTTCAATGATCACCCTTTTGTTTTCCGGATCGTTATCCCTTCTTCTCCAGGGAATAATTACTTTGGCTGCTTTACCCGTACCGTTAAAAGTTAAAACCACGCGATGGTTACCCAATGAATCGGGTACCCAGCAATTTTTACAATTGGTATAAGGTATTTTTTGGGCTTGTGCCGCAAAGGCAGGTAGCAGGAGGATGAGCGCAAAGAGTTGTTTTTTCATGTTCGTTGGTCAATATCAGTAGTATTCAAAATTTAGTAAGTGGCCTTTAGTCCTTTACTTTTCCAGTAATCGGCAATTGGTTTGTATGGCCCGTATTTATGTTGTGTTTCGGAAAAAGGATCGTTAAAAGGTCCTTTATCATAATCAATAGCTTTTTCTTCGGCATGAGGATATTGCACCTCGGTTATTCCTTTTGATGGCCGCGGATGTTTTTGATCATCATTAATAAATGCAGCCAGGTCAAGTGCTTCGGTATCGGTCAAAAATGGTTTATTGCGCGTTACTTTATCAAAAGGCATATTGGCTTTCAGCCATTGCGCCAGTTTTACCACCCGGTGCATGCTTGATCCCTGACGGTATGCTTTTGGCCCCCATAACGGCGGATAAGCGTATGTTGCCTGGTCAAACTGCATTTGTCCTTCACCGTTTGAGGCGTGGCAGCGTTCGCAGTGTTGTACATATAGTTTTTCGCCATGATCTGAAGATGCTGCCCTATCGGGGAAGCTGACTTCTATATTTTTCAGGCCTTTGGTATGGCTGTTTACACTAGCGGAATCGCTAAGCCATTTGAGGTACGACATGATCGAGATCATTTCCCGCCCATCCAGCGGCAAAGGCCTGCCCAGGTTGGGGCGCATCACACAATTATTGATCCTTTCGGCCAATGATAAGACCCTACCTTCCCTTGCCCGGTACTGCGGATATTCCTTAAATGAATTGACAAGGTTAAACGCATAAGGCCTTGTACCGGCATCGCGGTGGCAATTGGTGCAGTTCATTTTGTTGCCGGTATAATGCCCGTTTACACCGTTGGGACCAATATAATAGGCAGTACGCAGCATCAGCGCGCGGCCATACCTTACGGCATCGCCAAACTTATCATGCGGTATCTTAAGTGTGTCGATGATCATCAGGTTATCATTGGCAGCAGCAGGGCTTTTTAAAGTCGCTGCCCGGTCTTCATTACAGGAACAGACTTGTGCCAGGTTCCACAGTACAAAGACCGCTGCAAGCCAAATGATGAAATATGGATACCTTTTGTTCATCAGGGTCTTAAATAAGGATTGAGCTCGCTGTTTTTTATAAAAATGGCGCGATAAGTTGGCACAGCGGTTTCCATCGTCCATAACAAAACACCTTTACGGTCGCTGAGGACCAGGATATGTCTTTTAGAACAACAGCAGAGCACACTGGTATCATTAACCATATAGGCGCTGCCCATTCGGCCGTTAAATACTTCTTTTGGCAATTGGATATGCAAATCGATCTTAGCTATTTTTTGCTGCTCATCCAGCTTCATGGCAAATACACCCGATTGATGTTTTTCCACACCATTATCAAAAAACATCAGATTGCCTTCCATGTTGATGTGTGCCGCGTGGGCCTGGGTAAAGTTACATTCGGCGGGCATGGCTATGTCGCCTCCCTTGCCAAACTTCCAGAGCACTTTACCGGTATGCGCGTCAACTTTCCAGATCTGGCCGTTGTTGTAAAAAGAGATCAGATAGTTACCATCCTTGTCATAGTTCAGACTGTTGGCGTGCATCCAATCTTTTTTGGTTTTAAGCAGTTTGGGATCTTTAAACGGGTCCATCACATCAAACACGCTCCATTTCCAGAGCTGTTTACCAGTTTTATCCATCACCATGATGCCATCGCCGTTCACGGTGTCTTTTTTACCACCGCCAACGGAGGTTAAATCCATGATCTTTTGATCGACAAACAGGGTTACTATCTGGTTATTACTGTTCTTTAAAATTTCGTGGTGGATGGTTTGTTTAAAATCACCCTGGCCTTTTTTCAGGTGCAACAGGGTATCGCCTTCCAGGTTTACTTCCAGTATTTCGCTGCCATAACTGGTAGGTTCGTCATTACGACCGAGGATAGAAAGCAGGGTATGATCTTTGGTAAAATGGATCACCTTAAAACCCAGGTTATCGATCATGTGGTACCATTTGATCTGCCCTTTGTAATCAACCAGGTAGGCTACGCCGGGGGCATACCGTTTGTTGATGAGCATTAAGCCATCTTTAAAAGCTGCCGGAATATGATTTTCAGAGGCGCTTTTAGCCGTGAACTGCTCCTGCAAAAACAAAGGCAACTCATGCGAACTAAAAGTATACGTTTTACTTACCGTTTTAACCCCCTTGGCTATGGTAACAATATGATAGGCGTAATTTGTTTTTGGGGCGATATTACACAGGATCAATTTGTGCTTCTCTGTATTTTTTGATACGGGCGAAACCTGTTTGGTAGTGTCCGCACCTTTATCAATCCAATATTCGGCATAAGCATCCACAGGTGCAGCCGTGAGCACATTTATCTGGATCTTTAATTCGTTATTGTTGTGCAGGCCTACCTTTATTTCTTTGATAGCGGGGCTATTATTGCAACCGGCAAAAACCGTTAAAAAGGCCAGTAAGGCTACTCCTTTAAAAAAATGCTTCATCATACCATTTACAATGCTAAACAGGTTATGTACCATCTGTTTTAAATATAAAGAATATACAGCCTTTTCGGGCTGTATATTCTTTTTTCAGAACGGGATATCAATTACTGTTGCCTACCCGCGTTATTTAAATTTGGATTAAGGGTAACCTGGTTTAAAGGGTATGGGAAATACTGGTCGCGCGGCATTTGAACAGTTTGGGTTTGGCCAGTGCGTTTCAGGTAGGCATTTACCACTTCTGCGTATTTACCAAAGCGTATCAGATCTGCCCGGCGTTTTCCTTCATAATAAAGCTCCCAGCCCCGCTCTTGTAAAAGAGCATCGTTCAAACTTGTTTGTGTATAGTTACCCGCAACCAATAATTTAGCGTGCGAACGTGCCTTTACCTGGTTGATCAGAGAGATAGCCTCGGCTGTTGGGCCGCTTAATTGATTGATAGCCTCGGCCCTGCTTAATAATACATCGGCGTAGCGTAAAATATCCACACTGTGACCGTCATAATAGGTGTTAGCACCATGTGGATCCGCATATTTCATGGTGGCTACATCGGGCATATAAAAAACGCCTGCAGGAGGGGTAGCGCCTATGGTTGGCGCTTGCTGATGTATCAACTTGTCCACACCCAGGTATGATGCAAAAAACATTTTTTTACGGTCATCCTCGTCACCGTAGGTGCTGTAAAAATCCCAGGTAACGGCATAATATTGCCATCTATCAGTCAATACGGGGTGCTGTAACGGACCAAAGTGATTCAAAAGCTCGGTACCGTTTACGTTGGCATCACTCAATACAGAGAAGATGTTTTCAGAACACCATTTATTTGCTTCGGCGAATAAACCAGAGTAGCTTGGATATAGCTGATAAACATTCAGATCCATAACCTGCTTGGTTAAATCAACTACTTTTTGCCATTGTTTTTCGCGCAAATAAAGTTTAGCGAGCAAAGTAAGTGCTGAACCTTTGGTTGCACGGCCAACATCGTTATTGGAATATATAGCATTGCTTTTATAGTCAACCGGTAATGTATTAATCGCATCGGTGAGATCGCTTATCAATAGCGCGTCGATCTGCTCAACAGATGTTACAGGTACGGGGGCAGTATAATTGGGATTAAGCTGCTGTTTTTCCACATCTTTTTCCGTCATCAATACCACAGGTCCCCAGGCGTCAATTAGGTCCATATAGGCCAATGCCCGCAAGAATTTAATCTCTGCCAAAAACTGCTTTTTTTGCTCCGCGGTAAGAACTGTCATTGGGCTGATGTTATATATCGCGTTATTAGCATTAGATATCAACTTGTATATCTGGCGCCAGTCTTCCGCTATCAGGCCGTTAGCCGAGTTCCATTGTACTAATGACAATTGCCCTGGATCTCCCCCTAAAGAGCAATGGCCAACATCAGTGCTCAAATCGGTAAGGGCGAAGTGCCTTACTGTCCAATAATCAAAATTATCACCAACAGCAGGACCTTTTAAGCGGGCATAAACCGCGTTTACTGCTGCAATAGCATCAGATTTTGTACGGAACGCATTAACAGTAGTTAAACTGCTATATACTTTAGGATCGAGATTCTTATTACAGGAAAACTGTATAAAAACCATCATCACCATAAGAAGAATACTATATTTTTTCATCTCTTTTAATTTTATGTTGAACCTTAATAAAAGGTTTATGAGTAATTAGTGAATAGAAGCTCTTATACCAAAAGTTATAGTCCTGAATGCAGGGAATGAGCCAAAATCCAATCCACCGGCCAGGTTATTGATGGTACCTACGTTTTGTGTACTTGCAGAAACGGCGGCGGCGTGAACGTTAGCTTCCGGATCGGTACCCTTATAACTTGTAATGGTGAACAAATTCTGAGCCTCGGCATATATCCTTATGCCCTGAAGAATTTTCATGTTCTGGAATAATGATGATGGGAAACTATAACCTAATGAAACTGATTTTAACCGGGCAAAAGAAGCGTTCTCTACAAACCTTGAATTTACATAACCACCGTAGGTACTTAAAAAGTAACCTTCACGTGGTACTTGTGTGTTTTCATTTTTACCGGCAACAAAGCGGTTTAAAGCATCAGCACCCGTTGTTGACTCTAATACCAACCTGTTCATATCAAACAGCGAATAACCAAATGATGCCTGGATAAAAATATTCAGATCAAATCCTTTATAATGAAAATCGTTACCTAAACCTGCGGTATAGTGCGGGTTTGAATTACCCAAATAGGTTTGATCATCGGGCGTAATTTTACCGTCGCCATTAACATCTTTATATTTAGGATCGCCCGGTTTTGAATTTGGCTGAGGAGCATAGTTTTCGCCGGTTTTTATTACACCTTCGTAAACATAGCCATAAAGCTCTCCTAACTCAACCCCTGGTACCAGCTTAGTAAATGGCCGACCAGAAACGGTACCGCTTGGATTAGCAGTGTTGGTAAGGATCTGTGCAACATTGTCGGCCAGCTTTAATGTTTTTTGCTTGTTATAGGCAATATTGAAGCTGGTATTCCATGAAAAATCTTTTGTTCTGATGTTATTTGAGCTTACAGATAATTCTATACCCTTATTTTCAACAGAGCCTGCATTTAGTAACTGGGTGCTGAAACCATAATACTGGCCAACAGGAACATTAAGGAGTAAATCGCTGGTTTTTTTCCGGTAAACATCAATAGTGGCATTGATCCTTCCATCTGCAAATCCCATATCTAAACCAACATCAAGCTGTGCGGTACTTTCCCACTTCAGGTTTGGATTTGGTAACAATGATGGTTCGATACCTACCTGCAAAGCGGAGCCATCAAGTGTAGTACTGTAATTACCAAATGTGGTCAAATACCTGTAGTTGGGGATACGGTCGTTACCGGTAATACCATAACTTACCCTAAGTTTTAAATTTGAAAACGTATTTAAATTCTTAATAAAGTCTTCTTCAGTAAGTTTATAAGCTATCGCTCCCGATGGGAAAATACCATGGCGAAAGTTAGGTCCAAACTTAGATGAAGCATCATCCCTTAAAGTAAACGTTGCTAAAATTTTATCTTTATACGCGTAATTAAGCCTTCCGTAGTAATCTGTAAGCGTTGCTTCTTCTTTATAGCTATTATAAGCGCTATAACCATTACTTGCATATGCAGCAGACCCTGCACCTAAATTATAAAACAAGAAGGCATCAGTTGAAAAACCCCTTGCCCCAGCATTTAAAGACTGATAAACATCTTTTTGATTCGAATTACCTACTAATAGTGTAAAGGCATGATCTTTCAAATTATATTTATAAGTAAAATAGTTCTCAACCAACCACCTAAAGGTGCTATATGTTTGCTCACTTGCCAACCCTCCATTTTTAGCCCCCGCTACTAATGTTGTTGGCGTGTACTGACCAGCGATTGTCTGGTTATATTCACTACCAGCACCAAGATGATAGGTTAGATTTTTTAGGATCTGGTAATCTAAAGCGATGTTTCCGTTAATGAGTTTGTTACCGCTGGTATTGGTTGGTTCTAAAAGATTGGCCAGTGCATTGTTTTTCCCCTGGTAAACATAATAAGTACCATCGGGGTTATAAACCGGAATATTGGGTTGCGCTGTTAAAAGACCAAATAATGGTGCCGTGATATCACCTGAATAAGATTGTTGGTTCTGATTGGTACTTGCACCATAAAAGTTAGCGCTTAATTTGATGTTCTCATTAAGTGTTTTTTCGGCACCTATCCTTGCACTATATCTTTCCAGATCGGTATTTTTCAATACACCAACCTGCTTAATATAGTTACCTGATACATAAATTTTTGAATTTTTATCGCCACTGCTTATGCTTACAGTCCTGTTTTGAACGGTAGCGTTACGGGTGGCAGCTTTTAACCAATTGGTATTAGCTACAGGAAACCCTGCAGGAAAAAGCGGAGGGTTTCCATCCTCAATAGCGGTAGCGTTCTGAATATCTGTGTATTGTTGTCCCGTTAATAAAGCAGGTTTATACGTTAGGTATTGTGTACCGTTAGATACATCTGCATCAATAGATACTTTACCGGTTTTACCCTTCTTGGTAGTGATCAAAATTACACCATTACCACCGCGTGAACCATAAATAGCAGTTGCCGAAGCATCTTTTAATATCTGAATATCATCAATGTCATTTGGGTTTATCAAGTTTCCGTTGTCGGTAATAAATCCGTCAACAACATATAGTGGTGCATTACTTGTACTGATAGAGTTACCGCCACGTACAGTGATTGAAATAGCTCCTCCCGGGGCAAAGCTCGATTGTTGTACCTGCACACCGGCGGCTTTACCTTGTATAGCTTGCCCCAAATTTGAAGTTGTACCACCTAAAATCAGGTCATCACTTTTTACGGAACTTACAGAACCGGTGAGATCGCTCTTCTTTACGGAACCGTAACCTACTACCACTACTTCGTTCAACTTATTTAAGTCCTCTTCCAAAACAACGGATACTTCATTTGATGAGCCTATAGTTACCTCCCGCGGCTTATAGCCTATATAAGTTACCGTTAAAATACCTGATTTACCTTTAAGGGTTAATTTGAATTTGCCACTGACATCGGTTACAGTAGAGTTTTTGATTCCTTTTTCGGATACTGTAGCGCCTATTGCGGCTAAACCTTTGGTATCTTTTACGGTACCAGTTATTACCGTTTGGGCACTGGCCCAGGTGGGTAACAATACTAACAGATAACAGCAGATCAGTTTCACAAAAGGATTGATGCCGGAGCGTCCTTTTGAAAAAATACCTTGCATGAAATCCGAGCTAAGTTGTGAGTAAATTTTAATCATACATTGTTGGTGTTAGTATTAATTAATCAAGAAATTTTTAGTTCGTTTTTTATGTTTTTTGGATATTGGAAATTAGAGATAAGGCCCTAACAAAGCAAAATTGAGGGCCCTCAAACACAACGCAAACGTTTGTTTTACAAAAACTTAAACAACGCAAACGTTTGATAACGGGCTCAAAAAGCTCTGTTTCGTAAAACGAAACGGCTGTTAATGACGGACTTCGTGGTTTTTAAAATGATAAATAGGATTATATTGGGCAAAAGCTTCCTGTTTTGAGCAAAAGGCCAAAAACTTTTGGTTTTTGATGAGGTAATAAACACATTTTTAAGGCGGTAGCTATAATCGGCATAGCTACGGTTAGATGGGATTTACGCACCTTTTAGTAAAGGCGCTACATAACGATATACTTTCTCCGTACTCTGCTCAGGAGATTCGGCAGCGGTATGAATGATCAGCTTTGGGTCTGCAGGAATTTCAAACCCTGAACTGATACCTGTAAAATGAGCTATTTGATTGGCCCGGGCCTTTTTATACAAACCTTTAACGTCACGGGCCTGGCAAACATCCAGCGGGCATTCAATAAAAACCTCGGCATAATGTTCACCGATAATACTGGCCGCCAGTGCCCTGTATTTTTGGAGTGGGGTGATGAAGGAACAGATGGTAATGATATTGTTTTGCAGCATCAACCGGGCAATTTCGGCAGCCCTGCGGATGTTTTCTTCCCGGTCGTTTTCGGTGAAACCCAGGTCTTTGTTGATACCAGATCGCAGCTCATCACCATCCAAACACACGGCGAACAAGCCGTCGCCTTCCAATTTCTGCTTTAATAACAAAGAAATGGTTGTTTTACCTGCACCGGATAATCCGTACAGCCAAACAACCATTCCTTTTTGATCAGAGATCCTGTTCATTTGATGCCTTTTTGCTAATCCGGTAGCGAACTGCTTACTCAGGCAATTTAAAAATATTATTGCTACGGTCAATATCCGGTAATTGCCTGCCGGGATCGGCAATAACCGAGGTTATTTTTGATGTAGTGTTACATTTCAATTTCCATTTGGCTCCCTTTTGCCAAACCTCAACCGGAAGCTTGATCTCCTGTACTTTACCATTTTGTTCGGTCACTTTTAAGGTTATGGGCAGGGCCATCTCCCCTAAATTCTCAATAGTGATGATTGCCCCTGTAGCGGGATCGTTCTTGTTGTATTTTACATCGGTAACCGCCTGATCAAGTTTCCAGGTAGTATAAAACCACTCCTTCCAAAACCAGTTCAGGTCTTCGCCAGCTGCATCATTCATGGTGCGGAAAAAATCCTGCGGCAGCGGGTGTTTATAGGCCCAGCGTTTAATGTACATATTGAAGGCGTAATCAAAACGGTCGGCACCTAAAACCACGTTGCGTAAAATATTCAGTGCCAGGGCTGTTTTGTAATAATACTGGCCGCCATCGTGCATAACCTCGGGTGCGGTCATCAGCGGATCTTTCTCCCTCATTAAACTGCGGGTCATACCTACAGCCATGCTGCTGGTATCGCCATATTCGCCGTGGTTAAACCAATTGGAGGCGTAACCGTTGATAAAAGTATTCATCCCTTCATCCATCCACATAAAGCGGCGCTCGTTACTGCCTACGATCATCGGGAACCAGTTATGGCCCATTTCGTGCGTGATATCATGCCACAGATCATCTTTTTTGATCTGGTAACTGCAAAACACGATGCCCGGATATTCCATACCCAAGGCTACACCCGCCACTACAAATGCAGAATGCCATGGATACTCAAAATAGTTTTTAGAATAAAACTCGATACTGTTTTTTAAATACTGCGCGGCACGACCATAACGCTCATAACCACGACTTTCAACCGGGTAAACGGCATTAGCCATTCCCTTTTTACCACCAGGCAGGTTAACCCTTGCCGCATCCCAGATAAAAGCCTTTGAAGCCGACCAGGATACATCGCGCGTGTTGTGCATTTTATAGTGCCAGGTTAAAGTTCCATCATGTTTTGGCCTGATACCTGCTGTACCCACCTCGGCCTCGGTAATGATATGTACCGTGCTATCACTCTTTGCAGCAGCGGCCAGGCGTTTGTTTTGTTCTGCGGTTAATACTTGCTGCGGGTTTTGCAGATCGCCGGAGCCAGCTATGATCATATCGGCAGGTGCGGTGATAAAGTAATCGTAATTACCGTATTCGCAATAAAATTCGCCGGTACCGATATAAGGTAAGGTATCCCAGCCATTCACGTCATCATACACACACATACGCGGATACCATTGCGCCAGCTGATAGATCACACCTTGCTTTACGCCCAATCTACCCATACGATCGGCGCCATAGTGCGGTACATAAAACGAATAGTTAACTTTTACGTTGATCTGATCGCCATGCGGTTTTACCACAAAAGGTAAGCGCAATTGCATACGGGTATCGGTAATGGTAGGTTTGATCACATAGTTTTTACCCATATAGGTAACCGAAACCGCGGCAATATCATACCCCCCTTTGGTATAGCCCTTGGCGTCAAAACGGTCACCGCTAACCGGTGTGGAGGCAGCGCCCCGTGAATCGGGTTTAAACAAGTTCTGATCGAGCTGTAGCCACAGGTAATTGAGTGTGTCCTGGCTATTATTGGTGTAGTTGATGCTTACATTGCCTTTGATCAGCGTATCCTTTTCCACTAGCTCGGCGTTGATCACATAGTCGGCTTTGTTTTGCCAGTATTTGGGGCCGGGAGCACCGTTGGCACTGCGGAATTCGTTACCATTATAGGTAAAAAACGAATGGTCGAAAACCTGGAGTTCGTTATAGGCCGGTTTGGTTTGGGCAATGGCCAAAAATGGCATCATGGCCATACCAAAAAGCCATAAATTGATCTGTTTAAACTTCATATTATATTGGATGTATTTATTTGGTTTGCTTTAGCGAAAATGAAAGATAAGGCGCTAAAACAACCTTTACACGATATTATTCAACGCAAACGTTTGAGAGCCGAACTGTTTACTCCACCTTGCTTTTGATATCGGCCAGGATCTGTAATTGTAGTTCTCGGCGGTCAAGATCTGATTGCCGGGCATTGCTCAGTATCGCTTTTTTCAGCGCCTTGTTCTCGGCATCATAAACTTCGATAGCGTCAGATGTTAGGAGTTCGGTATTACTTAAAGCGCTGAATATGGGGTAATCCAGCCGGGTTAAAACCTGGTGACTCAGCAATTCAAATATTTCAATTTCCTGTGGTGTCAGTTCCTTATGAAACTTGCCCTTATTGTTGGTCATGATAGGTTTCTCGAGGTTCTGCCACATCTCGCCGGCGGCGGCAGTAGCCTTCGACTCGTTAGAGTTATAAAAACTCAGCATATCATCGCTGTAATCTATCTCCAGAAAAGCACAAAGCTTACGGATCAACATTTCGGGCTGGGTGATGAGCGTTTCATAATTCAGCGCAAAAAAGCGATCCTCACCAATACGTTCAGCCAGATCGATACAGGCTTGCTGATCGTAAGCCCATTGCTGGGCCAGGTGATAGATGTGTTTTTCGCCTACGATGGCTTTTTTAAACGATACGGCTACATCCCGGCCATCACGGTACAGGTAAATATATTTGAGGCCCGGGTTGTGTTTTTCCAGTTCGGCGGCATAATGCACATTGGCCATGCTTTTGCAGCACCAGTACCGGGCATGTTTGGCTATAGCGGCCTGCTCATAAATAAGCCGGTTGATCTCAAAAAGGCTGTGTACGGTTGAGTTCTCAAAGATCCAATCCCTGCTTAAACTGATACCCTCCCAGGGCACGGGGTTAGCTTCCACGTAATCAACTACATCGTTGATGAGGATCTTATAGGCGCTTTCATCCAGCGGACCGTAAAATTGTAATAAGGGTACAAAAGTAACCAGTATATGCGGCGGATGAGGCGATGCAATAGCTTCCGACTGATCCAATATCACCCTTAATAAATTGGAGCCAGACCGCTGCGTGCCGATCATCTGAATGCCTTGTGGTTGGTAAAGTTTACTCATATGCCATAAAATTTTGTGATTACCCCAAACGTTATGGAGCCTATAATTAAATAAACCGGGTTTATTTTGTACCTGAAACTTAACAGCAGGGAAACCAATCCAACGGCTACAAAGAGCACTGATAAATGCTGCTGAAAGAATATTTTAAATGCAGACGAAATGATCAAACCGATAACCACTACCTTGATGCCGGATACCATATCTTTTACCAGGTTGTGATTCTTATTTTTCTTAAATAATTTGCTCACTACAATCATTAATACTGCCGACGGACCAAACATAGTCACCGTAGCCAATACAGCCCCGGCAATACCAGCCAGTTTATAACCGATAAAAGTGGCGCTCACCAGGATGGGGCCCGGCGTGGCCTGACTAAAGGCTATGGTATCTACAAATTGCTGCGCGGTAACCCAATGCAGGTCTTTCACAAATAAGGATTGCATAATGGGGATCATCACATAACCGCCTCCAAACAGGGAGAGGCTTATCCCCGAAAAAACCACCCCTATTTTTAATAATATGCTGTTGATGTTTTTGTAGATGCCACTGATAAATACGCCTTCATTAACCAGTAACAAAGCAATCAATCCTGATACAAGGTTGAACTTCAATCTGCCTTTGAAAACAGAAAGTAAGGCTATGTTCTTGTGCTTATTGCCGCTTATGAAAAGCCCTGCCACTGCCCCAGTTAAAATAAGCGCGATGGTAACCAAATAGCTGTTGAACCAGGAAATAACTGCGATGGAAAACAGGCACAACAGCACTTTCTGATAATTTTTAGAAATCTCCTTTTTGAACAATTGTATCCCTGCCGACAGGATAATGGCGCTTACGGCAGCAGCGACAAATTGCATTACCTGCGCCCATTCTATCTTGTACGAATAGGTGAAGTATAGCCATGATAATAGTAATATCAGAGTACAGGCAGGCAGTAAAACGGCCAGCATGCTGATCACAGCGCCTGCTTTACCCTTCAAGTGATAACCTATATAGGCTACAATATTTACCGCCAGAGGACCGGGCAACAGACTAGCTACCGTAACGCTATCCAGGATGGTATCATTATCCAGAACCTCATCCTGATCAACCATTACTTTTTGAACCAGCGCAACCAGGGCCATATAGCCGCCAAAGCTTACACAACCTATTTTAAGGAAGGTAAAAAACAGGTATTTTAAGTTGGCCCTAACCTTTTGTTCTTGTATTATATTGACAAGTGCCCCATCCATTAATATGCCGCTGATTTAAATTATACTGATGAAGTTAATGATTAACTCACGCTGCGTTAATAATTAAGTCAACACAAACGTTTGTTATAATCCTAATTACTTTAAGATCAGTTAATTTTCAACAGCGATATTTCGCGACTCCGGGTCAATACTTACCCCCCTATTTTACCTTACACAAAAAGCCCGAATTGAGCAGCGAAACCTTGTTATACAAAAATGGTTCGCCATTGGGCATGGTCATTTTTGCGCCACTAAAGGTGGCGATGGCCTGCCCTGCAGCCGTATCCCACTCCATGGTAGGGCCGTGGCGGTAATAAATATGGGCCTTACCTTCGGCTATCAGGCAAAACTTAAGCGAACTGCCTGCCGAAATGGTTTCTTTTATAGGATACTGGCTCAATACTGCGGTTTCTTCGGGAGAGGCGTGTGAGCGGCTACCGGCGGCTGTCCAGCTGGTGCTATTTACGTCGGCGTGCAGTCGGGTGGTTTCCCCATCCCGGGTTTCTTTCCAACTGCCGATGTTTTGGCCGCCGTAGTATAGTTCGCCGGTAACGGGTATGTAGATAAT
>Ga0105239_10002681_pt1 | contig 22406 bp, 25 predicted proteins | sample KBSC44metaG_FD_92761 | JGI IMG/M metagenome (GOLD analysis project Ga0105239, IMG submission 92761) | Corn rhizosphere microbial communities from Kellogg Biological Station, Michigan, USA - KBS C4-4 metaG | ecosystem: Host-associated > Plants > Roots > Rhizosphere > Soil | place: Michigan, USA... | reverse complement strand
TGAAGTGCCACTCTGAGCAACTGCTGTCGAACTCAAAAGCAGCAGGCCGAGGGCGGAAATGGTGCTCGCCTTCATGGCTGATAAGGCTGTGGGGTTATCCTCCCTATATTGTGGCCGTCTTGCCTCAATGGAGTCTGAAGGAAGATCAGGGCGTTCTGAGCTGAGACATAGGTAACAATATCACAGTATGGAAGCAGCAAGCAGAGGACAGAGGGAGATTTCGGTGGTGCAGGGTCTTTCATTTACCTTTAACCGCCTGCACGAGAGTGGATGGCAAATGAATGTCGTCAAGCAGCATATGAAGGGAGTGAACGACCCCGTGCTCTGGTGTGGGAATTGGGGCGAAGCAAGATGACTGGGTACTCATTCGCAAATAACCAAGTCGCTGGACTTCCATCTGGCTGGCTATACGAGTTTGGATGCATGCGCTGGAGTGATAGGTGTGGTCAAGTGCCACAGCACCAAAGCCATCGTGTTCGTAACTCCGTGATGGGCTTTCTGGCTTTTGAGACAACCCACCATGATTGGTTCAGCGAAATTCTAGCCCCCATTTACACGAGGGAACACGCAGACACTTGGATAATACAGGTTGTAGCGGAACCTTGACTTATCTTGATTTGCTGGGGGCCATCGGACTGTTCAAGACTGTGTCCATTCTTGAAGCCTGTGCATGACAGCTGGCTCCTGGAATGGACAGTGTTGGTGTACAAAGAAACTTGCCTGGTGTAAGCTTTGTTTGAGGCTTCGCTAAGCCCCTAGACATTTCTGTAGGCTGTAGGTCCTGGAAAGCAGAAGTTGACCTCGTCGGTGAAAACGAAGGCCACGTAACAACTTGCTTTGCTCGTACATATCTAGGTGATTCACCACCATTCAGCGCCCAAAGTGAGGGCGGACTGTGCGAGGTTCCTGGTAGGCCACGGATGGGTAATGATTCAGTCAATGAAAAGTAAAGTTGGGATCAAAAAAAGCTTGACCCCTCCCCCTGCCAGCCACCCTTGGCATTTCGGCGGTGGTGGTCCTCCGTCCTTAGGGGATCACCAACGACAGCAGAACCACCGTCGTCGGAATTTCTCTCATTGGATCAAAGAAGAAAGGCTCACAAGCTTGTACTTCGACTTGTATTTTGTAGACTTCTGATGAGAGTCTTTCGACTCCATTTTCTTGCGCTCGTGGAATACGTAGGATTGACAACCCAAGCCACAACCCAACCATTGTCGATATGTGTGTCAAAGATTCTGCATATGGAGTACACATAAGGTGCGGCCGCTATTCTCGATAGTAGACCGCAAAAATACTCCCATCAGAAGTCGAAGAGAGCAAATCCAATAACAAGATCTTGTTCGGTCACATTCTTTATCCAGCCTCTTGCAAGCCTCCAACTCTCATACCCGCCACGAACACAACAGGTGCTGTGAAGTGTTTCTTACCATGCAAAATGTATGTAATGAAGCTGAGGAAGATCACTCCAACCCAAACCGCTGGGGCCCAGTTGGCTGTGCTCGTGTCCACAGGTAGACTGGTTGGGAAACAGCTGAACACAATAGCAAAACCACAATAACAGAATGCGAAAAAGTTAATCGGCAATCCAAATCTACCGAGACTCCAACGTGCCGGTGTAAGGGGTTGCCCCTTGATCCGCTTTAGACAGACACACCCAATTGACAGCATGTAAGTTGAGAGTAAGGATAACAGGGTGAGGGAGATGATGATGTTGAAGGCTGTTGTCGAGCCTAGATTTATCAAACAGAGGACTGCAGTCCAGAATGACGTCGCGTAAACAGCATTGAAGGGAATATGTCGCTTTTGCTCCATCTTGCTGAGCCAGCTTGAGAATGGAAAGCCCTTGTCTCGAGAGAATGCGAATACTTCACGACTCGTTGTTGCCAAAGCCGTGATATTGCCGCTGAAGATAAGGATGAGTAAGATGATGGTAAGCGCAAGGGCTAATGCATTTGATCCAGTGTTGATGAAGAGCTGGAGGTATGGAACTTCGGCGTTCATTGCATCATCAAGGCTGCCGATGCAGAACAACATCGTTATCAGCATGGCGACTCCCATGAACACATTCAAGAGAAAACTCCACCACATTGCCCGAGGCACAGTCAAGCTTGCATCCTCGACTTCCTCGGAAATATGACAGGCCGAATCACTACCTGTTATCAAGAAATTAGTAGCGTTCCCGGATTAGGTGATTGCTGTTTGGAGCATTACCAAGGTTGCAGTACAGGACAGAAATCTGTGTGACAAGGCAAGCTGTTCCAACATTCCCCCATCCTCCACTGTCCACAAAAGTCGCAAAAACATCTTTGGCGCTGTTCTTGGGGCACATTACCCACAATGGGACAAGCGTCACGACGAAGCAAAGGATATGGCCGAATAAACTGATCGTCTCGATCATGGGAAGACTACCAGCACCCCAAGTATTGAAAAATATGGTGATTACCAGGAAAGCGATGCTGATGAGGGTGTACTGCCAATTGGGAAAGACAAATTCTGCATCTGATATCTCGATAAGCGTCTGGATCAAGGTGCTGCAGACAAAGACGGAGCTGGCAACGCTGGCGAGCCAGCCTAAAGTACTCATCCAACCGGCGGAATAACTGAGGAATTTCTGGCACGATGGCGGCGCAAACTCACTCACCCAGTGATATTGCCCTCCGCTTGTCTGCGAAATTTCTCAATTGTCAGCATGCAAAGATGAATTGATGAAATGGAATGTCGCATAGGACAGGGCACATAATATCAATTTTGGAAATTAAGTAAGGAACACACTCACGGGCGCCATCGACTCCATCTCGGCCAGACTTGCCACGATACTGCTGTAGCAGGTCACGGTACCAACAAAAGTCCAGAACAAGCCGCCAAAGCCACCATTGATAAGACCTGCCGCAAGTGAGACCAACACGAACTCCCATGTTGCCATGTATATGCTGATGAAGCCCAAGGTGGACAAGATATTGAAGTTGCGCTTGAACTCCTGCTTCTTTCCAAGTCGAAGCATGTCGTTAACGTCAGTGGTGGAATCGCCTGAGATGACATTATAGTCGTCTGCATAATTCATAGCTGGCGACATTTCCTCATTGTTGGTTCGGCGAACATTGCTGCCGTCGGCGGTTTCGTACGCATACGTCTTCTCATCCTGGCCGTGCAACCCGGGCGCGGAGTAGTCGCGTCCGAAAGCCATGTCGAACTATGCGCTCTAGTGCTGTTGAAACAATCTATACCAGTGGAGTGATATTCGCAGCCTTCGCGGGCGCTCTCAAAACTCTGGGGACAGGGGGGAGGCAACAGTGCGAAGACATAAATCAAAGAGGAATGAAGGTGTTTGTTGGTTGGGGAGCTTGAGGTTCGGGCTGTTGAGCACCACGGTTTCGACGTGGAGAGTAAAAAGCTAGGTAAATAGCCCGAGGAAGATGGAGCACCTCTGGATACCTACCTGCCTATTCCTGCAAGTGGTAAACCAATGGCCAGCCATGGACAGATAATGTCGATCTGGATGGAAGGTCCATTTGAGGCGCCGCCGCCGCCGCCATCGAGAACCAAGATAAGCTTGCATGTGGATCAAAAGGACCCGTGGACGGCAGCTCCACAAAGGCGAGTGTGCTCAAACCAGAGCGCAGCTTGAAGGCTCACAGGCTCGCAAATTCGAGCCCTGGTTCTAGGCTTCTAGCTAGGAAGTCCCTTGATACCAAGGCCCTTGGTGGGACAAAAACTTGATTGCCGCGAGCAATGGGCATTGTCCTGTTGGATTTAAGCTCCAAGCTGCTACGGCCTTTCACGCTTGGCCGATTTGCTTCTGTAGAGCAACGCGGCTCACCCCGTTTGGGGGCGAGGATGATGCCGCTCGCATTCATTCACCTTGCCGCTTTTACTAAAATGCCGCCTAGCGAGCCAGGTGGTAGTAGGTACCGAGGTAATATCCGTCGCTCTACAGGCGGCAGGGAAATCTGCCCGCCGCTTTTCGAGGATTCGGCTTCGTGCCTCGCTGCCAAGATCGCTCCTTGGTCGGCCTTCCCTCGCTCACGTCGAGAATCAAACTTAGGCTTTTTCGCCAGCTTCATGAGAATGAATGCGATGACCGCGAGCAATGCCGCTGCCCCAGACCCGACGCCGACACCGAGCCCTGCGTTATGGCATGTCACCCCAACAAGCCGTGGCCTTTTGGGGGATAGTCTTGGCAGATAGTTTGGGGGTCAAGATAGTATGGATATTGATGCTGAGAGATAAACCGCACTTGATTTTGCGGTGAAATCGACTAGTTTTACATCTCTCGCACTTTGCTATGCCACCCGTAGCTATCTCCTCTTCGACTAGAAACCTCAGCTATGGGCCTACGGTCTCTCGGCAACCAACGACAGGTGCACACTATGTGCAATCTAATACACGCTCACGGCCCCCAATTGAAGATGGAAGAACTCGGAGGCAAACAAGGCCTACGCAGAAGGTTCTAGATAACGCTGATGCTGAAATTTGGAATCGGAGACCAAGAGGTTGCTAATGGATGTCTTACAAAATTAATCAAGGCAACCTCCGCCTTCCGCTTGAGTAGCACTCAGCGTACATTTATAACATGTAGTTCTGGTTTATGTTACTGTAGGGACAAATTCTAGTCCCTGGTAGTGCCCTGTTTTTAGTCCCAATGTGAAGCCCCACTGTATTGACGAAGCTTTTCTAGGCATTAAGTTCCGCTATTGTACGAGAAATCGTTACGATCCTGAGGCGCGGGACCAACACTCTCAAGCGCAACGCATCTATGGGTACTAGGACCAAGAGAGGTCGACCTGGCTACACATTGAACGGTTAGTGCTGCAACGGTACCATGTAGGCAGATGTGAGCGAAAAGGGGGCGCGTCAACTAAGAGCGAAAGCAAACTGAAAATCTGGGTTTCTTTCTGCTTTGGGTCAAATAAGTGACCAGGTCCTCTGACGGCCACTGCACAGGCAACGACTATGACCAGCCTCTCTAAACCGGTGAAGCATTTAACAATTGAAGTTCAGAACAGCAATGGTGTGACCTAAATGGTATACAACACAATTCTGGTAGAAATGGTAAAGAGAGGATTAGGCTGCCAAGTCTTCTGTTGTTCATGTGTCATATCAAGTAGCTGCCATCAGCAGCAGCATAGTCACTGAAGAAAAGACACAAGCTCTCCAAGATGCTGATACATTTGCAGAACTTGTGCGTACTAATTTTCGCCACAAATTAGCGTCCAGCTAACACTGACTCGATCAAGAAGAATACGCGAAGAATACTCACTGTGGAATCAACAGTAAAGACCCCAACCTGATCCGCATGGTCTATCCCTTCCGTTACGCCAAAGTCCCAGTACACCCCCCGATTTGCTGTGATTGCAGCGGTGTTAAAGATGACAGCGTCTTGGATTTGAGTGTTCGCCGGACCGCGCATTGACACAGTATCAACAACACCGTCATTCTGCTCTGAGGGGCCGAAAGGGGCGTTGACACCGCTCATTCCAAGAGAGAATATGGACAAGATAGGGAGCATATCAGCCCGTGGGATTCGTCCCCCTGGGCTTGGAAGCCTGAACTGGTAGCCCAGCTCACTGGCCCGGTTGTTGATGACTTTGACCGCCCATTTTGCGATATCAACATCACTAGGATTTCCTGGGAAGGAGCTGAAAATCTCATGGCTCACGGCAGATGCAAGTGCAGCAGCATCCGCCACCCAAGGGATCCCCTTTAAGCTCGAAACAACAGGGTGCAGAGGTATTTCCCGGAGGTCATTGCCTGACAGATTGAGTTGAGGAAAGGGCCTCGTGGCGTCAAAAGACATTGTGAAATAGTAGATATCCTGAGATGCCAGTGGTGTAAAATCAGTGTTGAGCCTATTGATTCCGGTTATTCCGTTGTCTTTGATTCCGTTATCGTCCGAATTCCACCAGGCCAGGATATTGGTGGCGAGACGGTTATACATGGTCAGAAAGGTTTCTCCTGCATTTGGAGTGAATCCCCAGTGGCCTAGTTGAAGATCAACGAAGCGGGTTGGATTGAGGCTTGCGGAAACCACGAGCCGCGAGACCAGCTCGCCAACTTGAACATCCCGGAGGATGTCCTAGCGAACAAAAAGCGCGTCAGTGATACTAATCTTCCGCATTTACATTGGTATGTGCGCACTCACGTCAAATACAACGTTGGTAATGGTTGTACCTAGGTAGGGAGTGCCCAAGGTTATCATGGACTTGATAAAGTCCTGTCGATTTCCAAAGGCTAAGTTGAAGTAGGCTGGGTTCCGCGCCCCATGTCTTCCCGACAACAGTTCTATCAGCAGACGAACAGTATTTCCGCCTTGCGAATGGCAGATCATGTGAACCGGGTGCGTGGCGTCCCACTGCCAGGTTCCTGGAAAGGTTCCTGGGGATGCTAAAACCACAGCTTGTTTGGTGAAACGTGGAGTTCCTCCAGGGAGGGTAAGGTACTGGCCATAGTCGACTGGGATAGAAGTTGGCAGCGAGGTACCGCGGGTATCAAATCCGAGATTTGGCCTATAAACAATTAATTATGCCCGTTCTCCCCGAGGCAGAGTCTAGAATCATACCCTACCCTCTGGATCATATTGAGTTGGCAATACAATTCACATGCTCTTTCCCAGTTGCTGGACATAGGTCCTATGCGAGGAAGAATCACTGGGACCCCAGTTTGTAGTTGCAGTGCCGAGGCAAGATCCTCGAATCCACCCCAGTAGTTGATTGACCCGAAGAGCGGGTCGCCGAAACCGCTGAAACCGGGAACTACTCTATCATCAGCCACTAAGCAATATGACCTGAGATTACACTACCGAGAACGATTGGGTATGTGTTTTGTGCTAGACCACTATGGCGTAGGGTTGTGACTAGGTCGTTGAGCCTCTGTAATCCAGATTGGGGCTGAGCCATTTTCAAGGCGGTTAAAAATTACCCAGGAAAGCTTTAGGACAAAGAGTTATCGAAAATATTTTGACAAGTAGACAGATGGCTAGTTATATATACTCTGATCATATGTGCCTCGTAGCCATCACAAGAATGTCAGGCATTCAACTTTCCCGACACATCCTTGAATTCAGCTGCCGTCAGCTAGGCTTGCAGAGTGTTGGGGAAAGACTGCATGGAAATTTTGGTTGGGTACGAGGGTCTTTGAGAGTTCACGACAATGTATCTGGACTTCAACAAACATGCTTTCTTAGATCCTTGGTCCTTTTGTTCGGATGTCAACCGTAGCAAAAAATCTGGCCAGAGCGTCTAATCCAATCTCCACGCCTTCACCACTAAACGTCCACTACCTTCATCAATTATTGGGAACGCTGTACCAAGGCTTGATGAGCCCCTTCTATATATTGAACGCAATATTTCAGCCGATTGTCCTATGTAAACAGTTAAGGCCAATTGTATTGAGTGGCGAAACTGTTGCTTACTGTTTTTGGAGCAGTTCTTCTCATCTTGGTCACAGTGCTGTACGGCGCGCGACGTCCTTCGACCATTCCAGTTGTCGTACACTGGCGATACATTATTTTTATAAGAATCTCTAGCCAATCATAATACGAAGCGGGTCAACCTTGCTATCTAACTTCTACTGATCGAGGGGAAGTAGGATATGCATTCTTGAATGATGGAGGTCGAAGATGTTGGTATCGTTATTTCACTGAGTGTTCAGCCTTGTTTAGATTCGCTAGCTTCGCCTTGGAGATAGTGTACCTCGGGTGCTAAGAAGCTAATTTACGCCTACTCCAAGGCGGAAATCTCTAGTCGATCATTTAGTCTCTCTTGCATGTTGCTATTTGACGGTATACGCTTGTCCGTAGACCATCAACTTAGCGACCTGACCCTCAGATTCATATGGTTTCGGCCAATATTGAAGTTTACATTCCTAATATGATGAGATTTCAGTTGAGATTTCAATTGCATCGCTCAGCTCGGCGGTGGATAGGGTAGATCTACTTAGATCTGTCCGCCAGGCCTGATTGCCTTAGGTTCCCTGTCCGCGTCGCTGGCTGCAGGATGATTTGCCCTCATGGTCTGATGATAGGTAATTGAATGGCAGCAAGGGAGTTAACCGGTGAGCAGACTTCGAACACGAATAGAGTTGCTGCTAGTTTTCCGATTCTCTTATCCACCTCCACCTGTCATAATATGTGTCGTTACATCGAGATCTGACATTTAAAGACTCTCTCTCGACTTTACTGAATATCAGCGAGTAGCTCAAGAGGGGAGGAGGGAGGATAGGCGCCTTATTGACAATCGCACCAGCAATCATCTCCATCTGCCTTCTACCAACCTGAAACTCTCGGGTTTCGGATCCTGGCTATCTACGTCAAGAGTCGCAAAGTCTCGTCCCATCACTGGAGAATGAGATGAATTTTCTGGCCAAGGCGCTTAAGATGGCCTCATCCAAGGCTGCTCAGTATCACAAGACGCTTGCAAGTTATATTTTAATATTTAGCTGTGCCTGAAAATAAATAGAACACGGCGCTTCGTTCTGGACATCGAGCAATATTTAAAGATGGTACAAACCTGTCAAATCGACCGCCCAGACAAAATTCTGAACCATTATTTAATTTACGATTATCATCCAAATGGTGGTCAGTCAGTTCTCCAGTACACATGCATTTTCTCATCTAAAGCGTGCAGGTCGACTATGTCTCATAATGTATACCGTGTCGCCTTTCTCGGAACACCACGCGATCACCATGTCATCTTCGTCGAGACTAAAGTTGATGGGAGTGGGGTTATCTTCCAAGTCAGAGGAGACATTCAGAACAGGATGACGTACGAATTCAAGGATGGGAAAAAGCCAGAGGACTCGGCCAGCTTTGTATCCAAAACCCCCATTGGGAAGGTCTCACTAATTAGCGGACGTCCCCCGCATCGACCCCATCTGCAAGCGTATTCCCCCGCCACCAAAACAATTCAACGGCCCCAAGCGGATCAATCCAAGTATACCCCTGCGGCGCTGTCAAGAGTGGACCCAAGAAGCTGTCCAAGCTTTGCAGAACGAAGGAATTCTCAAGTGAAACATCGAGATTGACCGACAACTGGTGTGGACAACATGGTTCGAGGGTGACCGGATTGTAAATCGTGCTTATCTTCAGGAGTCCTTCTGAATACATCTACCGTATATTCTCAATTCTCGACGGAATGACTTGATCTGATGCTTGTTGAATTGTGCTTGCTGCGGCACTATTGCCCAACGGAGGATTCTTTTTCCCTACTCCGTCGATTCCTTCCCGAGTTCTGCCAGTCATACCTTGTCTAATCGTATGGTCGATAACCCGAAAGACACGTCAGGCCAAAGTCGCCGCATTGAGTCTTTTGCTTGTAGGCCAAACACTGACGGCGCCAATGCGTGGCGGCTCTTGAGGTTCCCATGCCGAAATAGGGTCGGTTGCCACTACCACAGTTCCAGCATCAGAGTATGCATCCACAGCCACTCGTTCGGGAATGGGTCTAAAAATCGGTCAACCCAACAACCCCAATCGTCCTCAAACCGGCCACAAGCAAGGATTGCACGAGCATATTCCCAGTAGCTAGGATACCATCCTGCAGTTTCCCAATCTAAGAAGGTGATTTCGATATCCAAATCGGACTTGATCCGGACCAAGATGTTCTTCCGCTGTAAGTCTCCATGGGTGAGGACAGGAGGATGACTGCCAAAAACAAGTGGTAAGTGACGCTTGAAGAACTCTGCTTTTCCTCTCAGGTGATCTGAACTTAGGCACTTCTTGATAATGGCATCATTCAGGTCCGGCTCCGAGTCGATTGGCCCATCGAGTCCCTGGTTTTCGACTCCAAATCCGGTCCAGAAGATAGGATCGCGGAGAGGCTTGTTGCCAACGCTGCAATAGGCTGTTGGCGACGGGATTAAACGGAGCTCATTGATATAGCTTTTGACTTTTGAGGAAATTGCTTCCTTTTCAATGTGGCGCAAAGAAGGCCATATATCTTCCAGACTGGTACCCGTTATTCGTTCCATAATGATGTAGCGTTTGCCCGTGACACTGTCTTGAAAGAGGGCGTAGATATTTGGTGCTGGGAGTGTCGTACATTCTCTGATATAAATCATAGTTTGACCTTCTTCAAGATCAATTTGTAGTCCATACTTGACGATAAAGTGGGCTCCGACTCCAACAACCTTATGGGAGGTTTGGTGAACCAGAACATCTTGCGAATTCTCAATTTGACTCGTGGTTGGCAAGCACGATGGCAGAGTCTCTGCCGCCGCATAGAATGGTAAGTTCATCACAAGGTGAGTCTAGGTCAGAAGGAGGGCCGCCACAAGTATCTAGATTTTCAAGTAACATGGTTGAAATGGCTGCTAATGTAGATACAGGATAGGATGGGAAAATCACTAGGAATGAGCTCCTTTAAAGGCCGCACTCGCCGTACCTTCCTTATCCAAGCCCACGGGTGGGTTTTGGAAGTTCAGTTAATAACCTAACAACCACCGCAACTTTCGGTAGGTAAAATCCCATTCGTTAACCGTACTTATTTATTATTTTACTAAACTCCTTCCTTATAGCAGCTAAGAAAGATGTTATTTTGGCCATTACCAAGAAACGCTTGGGTCAGTTGGCTCAGGACGGCCAGCCCGGCCGTCACACCACGACGTTTGACGATGTTGTTCAAGGGCCGTGGGATCATTCTGCTTCCGATCCTATACTAATCAACTGACAGAGGCATGTTTTGGTCAAAGGGTGCGGTGGCAAGTCTAGTGTTGTGGAAGACGACATAGCCGGCTCCTACAAACCCAAGAGTCCGAGGGATCTTGCCCATAGCCACCATGACAGGAAGCAGCCGTACCCAGAAGATCTTTGTGTCTTCTTGACTCCTGCTTCACCACCCCTAAAAGAAAACCCCAGCACTCAAGCCAAAGTTCCTGAGCACGAAATCTCGAACGCAGAGACGTCGAAGCTACCTTCCACAGACCCACTTTTGTGTAGAGATGCTAGTGCAGCCACAGTCTGCCAAAATGAGAGCCCTGAAGGCTTCCTGTCGAATCAAACGCAAAACTCGCTTCACATGAGGTCCGAGAATGAAATGTCAGGGCATATTCAAGCCTCCCCACTTAACAAATCGTATTCTCCTACCATGGCTCCTATGGAAGCCCGCATGCGAGAATTCGGTACGACATCAGGTTGGTTGCTCGCAGAGTCTAGGAACCCGTCAGGCTCCCTGAAAAGGCAAAACGTACTGGGGCGAGAGCATGCTACAGAGACGGCCAATCCCCCCGGCCCAGCGCAGGCAATCTTGCTCCCAGGCTTTCACTTCGGCAAAATGCAAATTCGGGCAGAAAATGATCAGTCACACGAAGACGAGTCAATCGTGCAGAAAAATTACTCTCGAGGATCTCGATTAACATCTGAGCAGATCACGCCAGCGCGTTTAGTGACAATCTTCACGGTCGCTGCAGCTTCTTCAGGGAGTGGCTCTGTTATTCTGGACTCGTCGTCCACCGTGATCTTCGCACAAGACGTGGACGTGATAATTCTTGACAAGATCCGCAACCTGAAATATACCGTCTCCACGACCACAGCCTTGATAGCGGCCTTTCGCACGCTTGGATGCCTATGCCAAGGGAAAAGTCGGCTGTCCCTGAGAAACCAGGATCTACAGATCATCATATCTGCTTCTTTGTCGTATGAAATACAGCAAAGCGCTTTTTTCAAACTGGTTTTCGGTAAGCTTTCACCACGAGCGTTGACCCCGTCCTTCTTCCAAAGTGTAGCTCCCGCTCCGTGGCTGGACTTGAATTTCATTGTGGCTGGCAACAATAGCCGTGGCAGCAAACGGCGCTCTGAATTTTCTAGTTCTGATCCGCCACCCAAGAAGAGCAAAACTACGACAGGTAGCTCTGCACATCAAATATCTGTCTCGAGGGCATCGAACAGACAATCTGGTCCCTTGGTTGCGAGAGGTTTGCTGAATAAGTTTCGTCTGGACGGCAAGAAAGGGTTTGGCTGTTATTTCTATAAGTTTGACCCTGCAAAGCACCATGCAACATGCTCCCATATCGGTGTCCGAGATCTACGGACTTTGCGCCGGCCAGACCGCCACATGAAGTTACATATCGACCAGGGCAATATCACGCGTGAGGAGCTAGATGTACTCTTCAGCGAAACACCTGAGGCGGCCGAAGCATCAGATGACGAAGAACGGATGATCAATAGCTGGAGGCTGGCTTTTGTCAGGCTGTTTCCGGTCTATCTCAGTGTGGTTAACGTGATCGATCCCTGTAAGTTTAAAGGGTTCCACTCTGCACAGGTGGTTGCTGACCCTTACTTTTAGATGCCGGCACATCCCTGTTTAGCTCTGACGTTGACCCAGACGGTAAAATGGCCGTGAGACTAAAACTTCGTCAATCGCACGTGGTGGCTTCCTCCGAACAAGAAATCCATGAATTAGAACCCGCTTCTTCGATAGCCGCCAACTCTTTTGAACAGAATGAACCTGTCCAGCAAGGTGCCCCTGAATGCGCTCAAATTGGTGTACCTCCGCCGATCCCTTCACATTCCTCCATACAAATCGCTTTCTAGACGGTCGAAAAGCAGTTGAATACTATTCTCAATGGCCTGCAAAGTGCGGGGGTGGCCTGTGGCACGGAAAACATCAGCCAACGCTTAGAGACCCTTGGGTGGCTGCACACCAATGTGTGTACGACGGACGCATTGAGGAAAGTTGTCGTCAAGTCCGAGGCCTACGCGTCGCCTGTCATCTCCCGTGTATCACGTCTGGACAGCAAAGATTGCCCAATCCAACAAGTCTTCGATCTGCTGCATGATGAATGGAACGATGCCCTGGAAGGGATAAAGGCCCTTGAAGATGAATCGCTCCAGACCTCCCAGGAATTCTTGACCGAGAGCTTGATCACACTGGACAGGTTCAACGCCTGCCTAACGACACCGGCTTCACTGCACAAAATGGTCTAGCATTTTGCGACTCGCCTGCGAAGTGAACAACGGTCAGTGCAGGAATCCTCCTCATCTCCACCCCTAACTCATGGAACTACACCCGATGGGACATCAAGTAAACCTCACTCCCCCGAGAGCGGTATTGACCCTCTTTTGTCTGGCTTCCTCCCCCAATTCCAAAGTGGCGTGAATAATACCGATCTCGCTCTCCCTGATTTCGGGCACCCGCTCGATGAGGGCTTTCAGATGCACATGGATGGAGGTAAGCTTCGGCAGGAATACCCAGCGTTTGGCGACCACCATGATGTATTTTCTGGGCTACACGATCCATTCACATATGGACCATCTCGACTTCCACGGGATGTCAATGACTGGATATGAAAGGGGGTTCAGGTTCAAGGATCAATGCCAAATGCTCACTCAATCTACCCGATTGGCAATTGCGCGCGTGTGAGAGATTTTCAAAGTCTCTCTCCCTGGAGCCACAGTACAGTATATAATCCGAGTTGTAGTACATCCAGTTGGTCATGAATCTTGTATATTACATGTTGTAAGAGACTTGGATAGTGATGTTATCAATAAAAGTTGGAATATTGTAAATGTCTCTAGATGGCAGTTAGGTGTGAATACAGGAAACAATGAAACTGGTTTTCCAAGCTGGGATAGATAGTGAGATGGTTATTATTAATTAACCGGAAGGGCTCGTAAGCCGTCCAAGGACATCGCATATTCACAAAGTCTGAGTAGGAAAATGGTGGCCAGCTTTCGGGATAACAAATTCATCAAATTCACTCTAACCAAAAAGTAAAATATATGTATCTTCTACCGGCTGAGCTCAAATCATTTCACAACGCATTCAAACCCAATAGATGGATGTCTCACTGTACAGTCCTGTCCTGACACTGGCATCAACACCTTGATTCCTCTCCGCCCCGAGTATTAATGCACAACCAGAACTTGTGGTTGTCTCAAGACACACGGATTTGACCAGCAACGCCTTGCGCGTGACACAATGGGGTACATATCCAGTTCCACCCTAGACATGCTTTCATATTAATCCAACAGAGTTGACCATCTTACAAGCCAGCAGCGATCTTGCCAGCGATCTCATCTGCAACACTCTCCTCATACCAGGCCTTGATTCGAGCGGCCTTCTCTGGGTTTCGAACCTTGACATCCATCTCGAAAGGTAGAGGACCACCAATCAAGTTGGGCGTGAATTTGTAGCTTTCTGGCCATTTTGGTTGTCCGTTCGCATCCAGGTATGGCTTCAGTTCGAAGCAGCCAACGATGCTGCCGCAGGCAACCAGGAGTTCAGCTTCAGTCACCTCGATACCAGGGCACATGCGGCGACCCATACCAAAGCCGTGGTGGCCCATGAGTCTGGGGTGCTCGGTCAAAGGCTCCTTGTAGGTAGGATATTCCTTCTCGAGCCATCGGTTGGGGTTGTAGGTCTCTGGGTCAGGGTACAGCTTGGGGTTTCGGGCAAGAGCAAGATCGACAACATGGATGACGGCTCCCTTGGGAAGGTAGTAGCCATTCCATTCATCATCTTCCTCAAGAAGACGGGGGACACCCAATGGGACTGGTGGTCTCCATCGGACGCATTCTTTGATGGCAGCGCGGAGGATAGGAAGATTGGGGGCATCGCCGACTTCAACAACACGATCTCCGATAACCTCATCGTATTCCTTGCGGACCTTGTCTTGCCATTCTGGGTGAAGGACCATGGCAAGGAAGAAGCAGTAGAGAGGACCGCCAATAGTGAAGATGGCGACGGTCACCAACATACCAACGGCATATGCAGCTTCATGATCATCAAATCCAAAGGAGCGTGAACCGGTTTCAGCTGCCTTGCGCTCGAAATAGGTTCGTGCGTAGCTGATGGGAGCAACACCTTGTTCGACTTCTTGGCTGACTTGCTTCATGAGGCCCTTCCAGAGCTTCTCCTCCTTCTCACGACGTTCACGGACCTTGCGAATGGATGGGTTGATCCATTCGGGGAGACCACCGAGGAAAGGCATCAGGTTGGTGATTGGGCCAGATGGGGAAATTTGGGGGATGAATTCACCGGCATTCTTGCAGTGAGCAGCGGCGGATTCTGGTCGACCGTATCCAAGACGAGCACTGATGCGGCCGCAGAAACGATCGGTAAGAGCGAAGTGGTCCTTGGGATCAACGAGAAGTTTGTACAAAAATCGCTTGGCTTCGTGGCTGACATAGCCGTAGTACTTCTGGTTGAAGCCTTGGGTCAGGACAGTGTGGGCGAACTTGCGCTGGTTTCTCCAGTGATCTAAAAGCTGTTAGAAGGAAAGAAGTGGGAGCGGTGGGAAACTGAGGCTTACCATCATGAGCCAGCAGAGGAAGATACTGGCCCTGAGAATCGCTGCCAGGAACGGCGGGCACCATAGGTCGGGAAGAATAAATCTTGGCCTTCTTGCACAACAGATCGTAACCAATGTCGGAGTCACCAATCCAGATGTGCATCTCACCACAGATGGTGGAGCGGAAGATACCATTATACTCGTCACAGAACTTTTTCATGGCGAACCATGGCTTGTTTGGGTCGACATCGTGGACGCGTCCAATGTAAGGGATGGTGGAGGTCGGGCCGGGGATGAGCTTGAGGCCTGGTGGAGGACGGTCCCGAAGCATATATTTGATGATCTGGATAGCACTGACGACAATGAAGATACCAGTACCGATGAACCATTTGTAGGTGCCAATGGCGGTGACAGCATCGGATTTGAAAAGAGCGTCGGTGGTCTCATTGTTGACACCGAGGTAGTTTTGCATTTGGGTCACGATGACCGACGGCGAGATGGACGCCGCCATGGTAAAAATGCTTATGCAACGACTGATTGCAGGGAAGCGAAAATAACAAAACGAAGGAAGGGGATATGATATACGGGCGAAGGAAAAGGAGAGGGGGGAGAGGAAGATGGAACTACAAGCACGATAATAATATTATTGCTGGGTAGGGAGGTCGGGCTAGGCGAGAGTTTGGTCTAGGCGTAAGCCGAGTTGGGCAGGGGGAGGTGCTCGAGGGCGCAGTTTCATGTAGCAATGCTCCCCAACGACAGTCAGCAGGAGGGAACGACAAGTCACAGATTCCAGCGAGTACGAGATTGTGTAAGATTGTCCGTGGATCGTGGATTTGTGGCTATGATCCTCTGCGACCTGAAGGCCTCAGCCCCAAGATGGAGCATCGCGAATGGCCAACCGCGATGGGCGATGAATTGAAATTGAGCACAGGCAATACACCAGCCATACACTAGTGGTACACGAGGGAGGGCCTGGATTGGGACAATCCACATGCTAGAGAGAGGGTCTAGACTCTATTAGGCTTTAGACTCAAACAGAGAGTCCTCCAAAATTGGAACTCACCCCGCTTAGTGCCCAATGGGAACGAGCATCCACGCGATCTATTGGCTGTCACCTCCTCGTGGCGGGTTTCCCCTGATACCAAACTTACAGTAGTGCAGTACCGCCCCGGACACCAAATTGCTAAAAATGGACTTGCATGTCCGTAGTGAGGCTCTCCTGCAGCTTCTTGCTTCGCTGGCTGCTCATCTACGAGGGGCAAAGCCTGAATCTCTAACCCCTTGTAGTAATCGCCCAATACTTGCTACAGGCGAGACTCGAAGAAAGGTTCGGCCACCGTAGCCACCCTAGTCACATGACCTTCGATGTCTCATGGGCCCGGCGCTATCTTCCAAACTCTGTGTTCTATCAGTATGCCATGTGCCATGTACTATAGCCTGTCAATCCCAAATCTCGGGATCCCAAGCCCTCTCTCTCTGTCTCAGATTTGGATACAGCAGTCGAACACCTTCCATGGAAATGGCTGATGTGTGAGGCCTACCAACATTCCAGGCTGTCAACTCTCTGTTCAGCCCAAACCTTCCTTTTTCATCATCTCGATTATTCCATGTTATTACGATTATTATTGTTATTATTATTGATCTAGGATCTTCACCGCGCAGATTGTCCCAGAAACCCCGCGTACTAGGCTCGAAGTAGTAGCTGGCCTCTGGGTGGACCGCCACTGGCGGCGGTACAAATTTCAGCCTTGTCACCCACACGCGAAAACCCTATTTGACGACCCTGTCCACGATGTCCACCACAAGGGTTACTCATGTGGAGTACGGAGTATTCATGCTATCTCCTAGCATACGGAGTACGCAGCACTGTACCAGTGCAATACTCCGTACTCCGTTCAGTATATCATTACTCGTATAACTTGCGCCTTTGGACAACATACTGCGCAGTAGTAGAGATCCTCCCTGAACCTGGCCCACGTGCAAAGTCTTGGCACCATCTCCCACCAAAAAGTTTGTTGCCATCTAACCTTTAAGTCCAAAGTTTTCCCTGATATACAATTTTCATTGTTACTTGCATTTTAACCGCTCAGTCATATGTGATCTGTTCCTTCCTACGTGACGAAGGACAGATGGTCAACCACAATTTCCGACACGCGACCATCGAATCCAACAGTTGCCACTAACTAATCCTCTCCCCGAACCAGTTTGATCAATCGCCCGGCACCTTGATGAAGTCGCTTAGAGGCTAAACATGAACGAAACTGAGTGGGATACTGTCGAACTGGCCGGTTGGCCTATCTGCAAAAATGCCATCACTTGGTCATCTGAAGATCTCGCGGTAGCAACAGGTGAGGTCGTACATATCTTGACTCGTCGTAATGCCTCTGAATCACGAGGAGTACCTGGTCACCGAGATTGGCACACTTTCGTCCTGCGTGTCAATCAATTTGAGTTTTCAGACTGGCCAACCCAATCCTTGGCTACTCTCAAACACTTTTCTATTGGTGAAGAGCTCTCAGATTCCCATGTTGCCGCTATCGAGTGGTCTCCCTCTGGCCTAGGCCTGTATAGAAGAAGCGTATTAGCCATTCTGACTTCCAATTTGATCTTGTCATTTTGGGAAACCAACGGGAAGTTGGGCGAATGGAAGAGAACCTGTCTTGTGAACCACCATGTCCAGCAAGCCGTACCGCCTACAGACTCCGACCATGTAAGGCTTCAACATCGAGTTCGAAGTTTCACATGGCTCCCTCCAACGCCCGAGTTTGTCCAATCTCACCGGAACTTACATCTACTCATGATCGCCGATGATACTTATTCAATATCCATCTATGCGGTGCGGAAAACAATGAGTGCTTACGGCCATTGGGCTTTCGGGCTTTGGGCTCGATTTCCAATGCATCTTGGCCAGAGTTCATCCCACAACGTTATTCCAAAATCCAGTTTACGCGCTACTCTGCTTAGCTCCTCCAAAGTTACTAGATTAGAGTCGACGGAGTGGTTCACCGCAAATGAGAAAGGAGACGAGAGTGCTGCTGCTGCCGCCGCATACTTGAAAGTCAAGGTGAGCTTTGGTGGCATGACTCAGAATCGCTATCTTTTGGTCTCCCTTCATAGTCTTGCCGAAGAGCCATCAGAGGCCGGTGCGCTAGATCATGGTGTCAGGGTTTCCATCGAAGAATCTCAAACGGTTGACAGACCAGCTTTCACCCAATCACCCTCCCTGGACCTTTTTGAATCGAGTCTCCGTGGACCACGATCAGATTTCGATGACGAGTACGACCTGGGTGGGAGGGTCCTGATTAGGCACTGGGGCACGGCATACTTCCCTGATAGAACAAAGGCAGCTGCATGTGTTTCTCTCCACCCATCCGAAATGATCGAGTCTTGTCTACCCTCGAGACAACGTACAACACTCGTTTTCACGATCCTGAGGCCGTCTGTTGTTCCAAACGTACAGAATGACATGGAGGTTTATGAGAATATTCTCAACTTTATAGCAGGGCTTTCATCGACCTCGCTCAAAACCAACCTTGACGCCAAAATCCTTGCAAATGCCATTGGGTTGATTGGTTTGCACTCCTTGAATTCACCACGCCTAGTCCAATGGGAAGCTTCGGCACGCACTAGCTTGCAATTGATGGTAATGAAGAGTTCTCTGCATAGCCATGTGCAATCGTTGGAAGAGGCAATAGTCACTCAACGTGTAAGTCCCGACCAATCTCTCACAGAAGTCGCCACAGGGCACAAATTTCAAATCGAGTCTGCAGGCCAGGAGGTTTGTGAGGTTTGCGAGGCCCCGATTCCTTTCGCTTCAGAAATCTCAGCCACATGTGCACAGAACCACTATTTCACCCGATGCAGTCTGTCTTTTCTTGCTATTCAAGAACCAGGAATTTCCATGTATTGTGCCCAATGTGGAAAGCAATTCCTCAATCCCGGCCGGATCGAGGGAATCAATGGCCCAAGCTTGAGTCAAGCCCTATTCCAACGGTTTGATGTTTGCCCATTCTGCCAAGGCAAGTTTCGGGGGTAGATTGGAATGCGGCTCGAGATGGATCACTTGTGTCACCATCACCATCAACAACTGCGAACAGTTTTGTTTTTGAGATTGCATCCTGACTGCACCCTTTACTTCATTTCTTTGTCCACAACCGAGCAGGATCCCTTCTCTATGTTCGGCCGCTGCATTTTTCGCTCAGCGAGAGAGTTAATCGTGGTTTTCAACAACATTTCCGCAAACGGCAATATTCTTTTAGAACCCTCGACAGATTCACCGCATGCGAATAACTGCAAGATGGAAGCCCTTAAGACTTCAGATGATCAGAACCATGTGTTTGAGGTTATTCGTATCTTCGGCGAACGATTTTACCCATGGTATTCAACCCAACAAGTCCCATCCAGGCATTTGGCTGGAACCCTCTCATCATCTCTCGAACGTCAACACCTCACAGTGAGGTTGCTTCTATTGGAAGAGCATCCGATATGTCAGAAGCCAACTCCACGCGCAGCTCAGCGCGTTCCATTCTACCCGCCTGGCGTGGTGCGATGACACATAACAATCATCGATCACAAGAACGACATGATCTGCCTCAAGAAATCAGTCGGTGGTCCAAAACAACTACAGAATCCGAAGCAAGTGAAGCATTTACTCGTCCCAAGTCTCCAGCGCCATCCCCATCTCCCGCGAAGAAGACGAGGGTGCTGAAGAAAAAGCTCAAGCAAAGAAAGCGGTCAAAGGACACCACGGCTTCCAGTCCGGTTGACCCGTGTTATGATCCCAAGACCAAAACCCTTGGATTACCAGGGAAAACTCAGCCACCAGCTGTTGTTGGCCCGATTACTGGCCCAGATGAGCCTCGATCATTCTATGATTCGGGTTCGGATGATTCGAGCGACGCTGAACCAGTCCTTCAACGAGCTAGCAGTGTGCGTGTGAGCAAACCATTCATTGTCCAGCATAGCAACAATTCGGGTGGCTCTGTTCCAAAGTTTTATGTACCTCAAACACCACCAGCAGGTGATGGAACATTGGTACCAAAGCCACTCAACTTGGGTCATCAGCTCATGAATGCCTCTGGTGCGAACGATAGTGTCGCGGAAGACCAGCTACAGCCAGTGGGCGGACCAGCAGACGCGCTCAAGTCACTAGAAGGTCGCGAACCTGGAGTGGATGCTCTGAGTGCTGTCTCCGAAGCTACATCTGAAGCCTCTACATCTCAAGCCTCTACATCTCCTCGGGACACCTTGAAGAGAACCATCCTTGAGTTTCCTAGCCCTCCTGTCGGAAACGAAGGCACCGATACTCTACCCACACCCATGGGCGGATTCGGATCGCTTCGCACCAGCAAGACGACCAGTGACGCAGGGTATTCCACCAGCACATATGTGGCCTCAATTGATGGTCTCCGTTCCAACCCGATCACAGATTTCGATAAGAAGTTGTCAAGAGCTATATCAGCACCTGCGCGCCATCCCGCCCGTCGAGTTACCATACGTCCCTCTGACCTGGTCATCAATCGTGCCAACAATGACCACAAGCTTTTCCGTGAGTCAATCGTCAGTACGCCTTATCCAGCTCGACAGAACAGTATGGTGGAGTTTGACGAACAGCCAGCGCCGCAAGTTGTCACGCCCAGGCAGCTGCGTCGTTCGAGACTGCTTCTACCGAATACAAGCGTCAAGGAGACGAAATCTATCGACGAGAAACAGCAGACGATAAGGAAAGTGGCAGACGAAACATTAAACGAGGAGAACCTACCACCCAAAATCCCACTATCAACCAAACCCACCATACCCGGGGCCACCAGCTTCGTGACACCGAGATCAGACCGGTTCCCATCTCCCGCCGCACCGGAGGTGCTCTTCCTGAATCTCCGCCTTGGGCGCCACCCGTCTGCGCGTGTGACCGTCGAGATCGAGATCGACGACAAGCCGACCTTCGACGACGAGCAGCTCTTCACCATCATCCGCAAGTCCTGCGACACCAAGCTCCTGGGCCTCGTGCGTGGCGTCCTCAGCGCACGCCGCCTGTCCCACGTTGGCTTTTCGAGCATGCCTAACGACAGCGACGACATCAACACTTCCCGCTCCAGCCCTGCGGCCTGGTCCGCTGGTCATGGCCACGCCCGACATCTGCCGACCGGAGCCAACGACTTCGCGCGCCACCTGCTGCGCCCAAGCCTAGGCCACCGGCGGAAGATCTGGTTGCTCTGGCTGAGGGACCAGCAGCACCCGGGCCTTTCGAGTCGACAGCAACGCCGTGCCGCGCGGACGGCGATCCCGCAGATCCACCAGACCAGCCCGTTGGACGAGGGCGAGGGCGAGAGCCCCGTGGCATTCAGCTTCATGCACCCGCGCAACAACAGCCACAGCCCCAGCCAGAGCCACGACGTGTCCCCGACCACAGCGAGCGCCGCCCCGAAAAGTACTGCACTGAATGGCGGCGGCGGCGGCAGCGCGCTCTCCAGACAAGCCAGCACGGCCGTTGCGGCAACGCCGACGCCCTCGCGCCCCAGCATCACAATCCCACGCATGCCCTTCCAACCCTTCCACCTCCGAGACAAGTCGACATCATCGACGACCTCCTCCACTACCACCACGCCCACGCCCACGACCACATCCGCGCGCAAACACTCTTCTTCGACCTCGACCTCGACCTCGACCTCCCACCCCCACTCCCGCACCAGCGGCCCACCCACACTATACCTGCACTACACATTCTCGCTGCCCCGGATCACGGCTGTCTTCGCGCTGATCCTCACAGCCGCGGTATTCACAACGACGATGTGGATCCTGTTCGGCGTGCCAGGCCGGAGCGTCGCGCAGGGCGATGGAACCGGTGCAGGCGAATATGGCGGCGATGTGCTCGCGTCCTGGCGCCACGATGCGCACAAGCGCGTGGGCGTGGGCTTTCTGCTGGGGTTTGTCGTTGCCGTCCTTGGTCTAGTCACCGAGACGCTCTGGGTCTGGGGCTCGTGGGTGCTGGTTTGATTTTTTGAGTTGGGGAGGGGGTCGGCGGAGTGTGCGAGGCTGTGATATGTATTTGCATTGGCCCCCTTTTTGTTGTTTCGTTTCTGTCGGGGACTTGGGAGGGTATTTTGGGAGTCGGGACGGTGTGCTGTGCTGTAGGTTGCAGGGTGGAGGAGGGAGGGAGAGAGAGAGAGAGAGAGAGAGAGAGAGAG
>Ga0105239_10002680_pt1 | contig 22425 bp, 23 predicted proteins | sample KBSC44metaG_FD_92761 | JGI IMG/M metagenome (GOLD analysis project Ga0105239, IMG submission 92761) | Corn rhizosphere microbial communities from Kellogg Biological Station, Michigan, USA - KBS C4-4 metaG | ecosystem: Host-associated > Plants > Roots > Rhizosphere > Soil | place: Michigan, USA... | reverse complement strand
TAGCGGCAGGCCTGTTTGGTGGTTGCTATGGTTTTTCATCCCCGTCATCAATGCCATTGCTGCCATTGTTATTTATACCGATTTCGTTAAATCGTATGGTAAATTTACCATACGACAGCAGGCGGCGGCCATCCTGCTGCCATTTGTATTTCTTCCAAAATGGGGCTTTGAAAAACGGACGCAATATTTAGGGCCATCTGCATCTTCAGAATTTAAACAGGCCAGGCATCAGCAACTAAAGAAGTCGCCGGCACGGGAATGGACCGAAGTTATCCTGTTTGCCTTGCTGGCCACCACGCTTATTCGCACGTTTTTTATCGAGGCTTATTTAATCCCCAGCCCATCGATGGAAAGTTCACTTTTAACCGGCGATTATTTACTGGTAAGTAAGGTGAATTATGGCGCCAGGTTCCCGATAACACCTGTTTCTTTCCCGTTTGCACATAATAACCTGCCGCTTATTTACACCAGGTCTTATTGGGATGGTTTGCAGTTACCCTACTATCGGTTTCCCGGTTTAAGCGAAGTGAAAAGAGGCGATGTGATAGTTTTCAATTATCCAATGGATGCGGACTCGCCTTACTACCGGCCGGTTGATAAACGCGAAAACTTTATCAAGCGCTGTGTGGCAATACCCGGCGATACGGTGAGGATAATAAACGCCCAGCTTTATGTTAACAGCAAAAAATCGCCGGAGCCGGCTGAAGGTCAGCAAGCCTACATTGTACATACCGACGGTAAGCCTCTCGACTCGCTGTTTATTCGCAGTTTGCACATTGATGTAAAAATAAAATACAGCAGCAGGGACTACGAAATGCTGATGACACGCCAGGCAGCCAGGCAAATGCAAAAGCATCCCGGAATTAATAACGTAATTGAATATTATCAGTCCGTATCAGGATATAATCCGGGCATTTTCCCGCACGACAAGCATTTTAACTGGACGCTGGATAACCTTGGCCCCATTATTATACCCAAAAAAGGCTGGACGGTTAAGCTTGACGAATTAACGATCCCTATGTACAAACGTGCTATTGGGGTTTACGAAAATAACAAGGTTAAAATTGCAGGCAACACAATTTTTATCAACGGGAAAAAAGCCACGGAATACACTTTTAAACAGGATTATTACTGGATGATGGGCGATAATCGCCACAACTCCGAAGACTCTCGTTTCTGGGGTTTTGTACCCGAAGACCATATTGTTGGCAAGGCGCTGTTTATATGGATGAGTACCGACGAAACTACGGGATTTTTACATCAAACAAGGTGGGGAAGGATATTTAAGGGGATCCGTTGATTTCGGATGTTCGATTTCGGATTTATGAAGAGGTCAACCTGTTTGCTAATCAAAAGTTCCCCCTTTAGGAGGCCAGGGGGCTTAAACTGAACTTCTCCGCCAACCCATTCAAATCTTCCACCACCGCATCAACCAGTGGTATGCCATTCACTTCCCTGTCAGCCTGAGCTTCTAATTCCGGCTCGCCGGGGATAATAACCTTTTGGTCAGGGTCAACCGTTTTTGCCGACTTAAAGCGGTTTATCCAGTTATCCATGTGAGTTTTAAACTCATCAATCGGGCGGAATCCGTCAACCCGCATAGCGCCAACAAAATGGCCAATGCCCAGGCCAACCGGATCAACAGGGGGCTGCAGGAACGAGACAAACGGAGGCACCCACGGGCCGTAATTTGCACCTGACAAAACCGCCGAAAGTATATCGACCGTGGCGCTTAAACCAAAACCTTTATGGCTGCCATGTTCTTTATCGCCACCCAACGGCAAAAGCGAGCCGCCTGATTTTAGAGCGTGCGCGTCGGTGGTGTAATTTCCTTCGGCATCCTGTATCCATCCTTCGGGCACGGGCTTACCTGCACGTTGTGCTATCTCAAGCTTACCGTTCGCCGCCGCCGAAGTAGCCATATCAACCACCACCGGCGGATATTTGCCTGCGGGGAAGGCATAACACATCGGATTTGTACCTAAAAGCCTCTCGCTTGAATGAGTTGGCGCCACCAGCGGACTGGCATTCGTCATGGCAAAGCCGATCATGTTTTTTTCAACGGCCATTAAAGCGTGATAACCGGCTATGCCAAAATGGTTGCTGTTGCGCACAGATACCCAGCCCGAACCATACTGCTCTGCTTTTTCAATAGCTAATCGCATCGCAAACGGGGCAACAATTAAACCCAGGCCGGCATCGCCATCAACGGTGGCCGTGGTGGGCGTTTGGTGCACTACCGTGATATTGGGGCTGGTGTTAATGCGTTTGCTCTCCCAAAGCCTTACGTAGCCAATCAGCCGGGCTACGCCGTGCGAATCAATGCCGCGTAAATCGGCCTGTAATAGCACATCGGCGGCCAGTGTAGCGTGTTCAACACTGCAACCCATAGCAAGGAATATATTTTCGGTAAAAATGCGAAGGGCTGATTGGGAAATAAGCATGTGGCAAATATAACCCGTGTAACCAGATTTACGAAGTGTAAATCTTATAGCGAATCTAATCGTTTCAACAATTCCAATCCTTCATTCCACTCCCCATGCCCTGATGCGACATTGATATGCCCGGCATCGCCAACATTAATCAGCTCGCTGCCCCAGTTATTTGCAAAAAGTTTTGCGCGTTCGTAGGTTACAAAAAAGTCATTGGTGCTGGCTGCAACTATGGTTTTAAAGGGCAGGTTAAATAATGGTACGGGTTTAAAACCGGTTGTTCCCGGCGGGTAAGTGTCAGCCTCGGTATCGCTTGGTCCTACCAATAACGCCCCTTTGATTTTCACATCATATTTTAAGGCCCAATATGCTATGGTTGAACAAGCCAGGCTATGGCCCACCAAAATAACATTGGCTGAATTGTGTTTTTTAACTTCGTTATTGATGTTTTCAATCCAGTCGGTACAAAACGGGGCATCCCATTCTTTTTGCTCAACGCGCCTAAAATTAAACTCGCGCTCCCAAAGCGACTGCCAGTGGTGCGGACCTGAATTACCAAGACCGGGGATGATGAGGATGGTTGATTTGAAGGTCATTTTTGCTTATATAAATGGCGTTACTTCTCCGTGAGCACCGTAAACTTAAAATCAAGTGGTTCAAAAACGCGCACAAGCTCATCGATAAAACCCTGTCCCCACTTAACATAAAACAAGCCGAAATTCTCAGTCCGCTCCTGCAAGCTGTCTTTCGGGAAAATGTCGGATTTAATGTGTTCCACCTGTTCCAGCCGGGTGTGATAATTGCGCTTCTCAGCCTTTATTAATTTCTTTTCTAAGTTGTCAATGGCATGTTTTAACCTTGCCTGCACGGCTTCTGTTGATGGGGCAAGTGTGTTGTCTATTTTATACGCCCGTAATTTTAGTTTTTCAAAAACTGTGGTCAGTTCGCGCCATTCATCGGCCAGGGATAAAATGTGTTCGCTGTGTTTTTTTATCCAGTCGTTTTTTATCGCGTCGCTGCTTTTAAACAGGTCGGCCGGCTGCAAATCCATTTTAGCAATCTTTGATGCTGTTTCCTTTCCGATAACCAACCCCGAATTGCGCAGTATAAGAATAGGGAAATCAACTTTGTAATGGTCGAAATTTGATTTTAGTTCCAGCCAGTAAACTACTTCGGCGCCGCCGCCTATATAGGCAATGTTTGGCAAAATGCACTCCTGGTACAGCGGGCGCATTACCACGTTGGGACTAAAGCGTTCGGGGTATTGGGCAATCTCGGCCTTTAGCTCTGCTTCTGTAAAGCCGATTTCGGTATTCAACACTTTATAAACGTCGCCTTCAAAGGTTACACGCTCACGCAAACCGTCTAACAGGTAAAAAAAGTTTATCTCACGCGGGTTAACCTGTATATGTACGCCTAAATCATGCAGTAGTTTATTGGTAGCCTCAATATTCTTAAAGCTGTTTTGTTCGATGATGTCCTGCTCAATTATTGGCGCAAATGATTGTTTAAAACGGTGGTCATCCGCATCAATAATTACCAGCCCGTATTGACCAAACAGTGCGTTTACCAGGTACCGGGTAGCATCCGCAAGCCTATCAAATTTGGTGTAGGCGGTCTCCACAATTTCAGCAAGTTCGTCGGCGTGATGGTCGATACCAAGCGCACCTTTATACTGGTTGATGGCCTGCCGCATAGTATCCGGATTAATGCGACCGGTTGCACCCGACGCTTCGTACCACCAATGCACTTTTTTGCAGCCTATGTTGGTGTAATTTATCTCGGCAAAATCATGGTCTTCGCTTGCCATCCAGTAAACAGGCACAAAATCCTTATCAGGGAATTGCTCCTTTAGCTGGCGCGCCAACTTAATAGCGGTTACAATTTTATAAATGAAATAGAGCGGCCCGGCAAATATGTTGAGCTGGTGGCCGGTGGTAACAGTATAAGTATTGCTATTCGCGAGCCCCCTAACCCCCTGAAGGGGGAATTCTGTGTTGCCGCTGAACTCGCTTAGCTTGGCGTATTGGTCTAATAAAACATCAACCAAAATCTTTCTGTCAGCAACAACCGTTTTGTTTTTCAGCAGTTCGGCAAACCCGTTAAAGTCGGGGCGGTAACCATAAAAAGGGCGAAGCGCCGGGGCATCTTCAAGGTAGTCGATAACTGTTGGGGAGAAGGCCCCCGTGTCTTTATAGTTTATACAGGCTGAGTCCATTGGCTTGATTTCGGATGTCGGATGTTCGATTTCGGATTTATAGTAATACCCGAATTAAAATCGTCCCGAATTTAGATTTTAAATTTCTAAAATCAAGAAAGCCAGTCTAAAACCCGTTTATTTTACAATATGTCCATAAAGGTCGAAGTCCTCGGCAGTATCAATCTGCACGTTTACAAAGCTGCCAATGGTGGCATAATCAACGGCTGCATTTATTAAAACCTCGTTATCCACCTCTGGCGAATCATATTCCGTACGGCCAACAAAATACCCACCGTCTTTCTTATCAACCAGTACTTTGTAGGTATTACCTATCTTTTCCTGGTTTTTATCGAAGCTGATTCCCTGCTGAATTTCCATTATCGCATCGGCGCGTTGTTGTTTTACTTCATCGGACACGTCATCCACCAACGAGAATGCATGGGTTTTTTCCTCGTGCGAGTAGGTAAAACAACCCAATCTGTCGAACTTGGTTTCTTCAACCCATTGCTGCATTTCTTCGAAATCCTGTTCTGTTTCGCCGGGGTAACCGGTTATCAGCGTGGTGCGCATGGCTATGCCGGGTACTTTATCGCGGATTTCATTAACTACATCAATTGTTTTTTGCTTGGTAATACCGCGGCGCATCGATTTCAGCATATTATCGCTGATGTGCTGCAGCGGCATGTCCATATACTTGCAAATATTGTCCCGCTCGTTCATCACATCCAGTATCTCCATCGGGAAACCAGAGGGGTATGCGTATTGTAACCGTATCCATTCGATGCCGTTAACATCCGACAGGCGGCGAAGCAAATCATCTAAATTACGCTTGCCGTACAGGTCGAGTCCATAGTAGGTTAAATCCTGCGCAATTAAAATCAGTTCTTTGGCGCCGTTTTTGGCAAGGGCCTGTGCATCTTTAACCAATTGGTCTATCGGCTGGCTTAGATGCTTGCCGCGCATTAGCGGGATGGCACAAAACGAGCAGGGGCGGTTACAGCCTTCTGCGATTTTAAAGTAAGCAAAATGTTTTGGGGTAGTTAACAGGCGCTCGCCAATCAGCTCGTGTTTATAATTTGCACCTACCGAACTTAACAGGTTTTGCAAATCGTTAGTCCCAAACCACGAATCGACATTGGTAATTTCGGCTTCCAGCTCAGGTTTGTAGCGTTCAGAAAGGCAGCCGGTAACAATTACTTTCCCAACCTTGCCTTGTTCTTTAAGCTCGCTGTATTGCAATATGGTATCTATCGATTCCTGTTTGGCATTGTCGATAAATCCGCAGGTGTTAATCACGATTATATCATTGCTGTTAACCTTTTCGGCTTCGTGCACCACATCAAAGCTGTTGCCCTTGAGCTGGCCCATCAGTATCTCAGAATCGTATATATTTTTTGAGCAGCCAAGGGTAACCACGTTTACACGGGGTTTGCTTATAATTTCCGGCTTACTTATCGACTTTGTCCTCATTGCTTTCTCTACCATACGTCATTGCGAGGAACGAAGCAACCTCTAAACTATACAGAGCGACTCTGCACATCGGGGATTGCTTCGTTCCTCGCAATGACGGTATTATTTAATTTTATTGTTTAAACAGGCTGTTCACGAACCCTTGCCTGTCAAACAACTGCAAATCATTCATGGCTTCACCCACGCCTATATATTTTACCGGTATCTTAAACTGATCCGAAATTCCTATTACTACCCCACCTTTTGCCGTACCGTCGAGCTTGGTCAAAGCCAGGGCATTTACATCGGTTGCCTCGGTAAATTGCTTGCATTGCTCAATGGCATTTTGCCCTGTCGAAGCATCCAGCACCAGCAAGATCTCGTGCGGGGCGCCGGGCACCACCTTTTGCATTACGTTCTTAATCTTGGTCAGCTCGTTCATCAGGCCCACTTTGTTGTGTAAACGGCCCGCAGTATCAATAATCGCAACGTCATCACCATTTGCCACTGCCGAGCGCAGCGTGTCATAGGCTACCGATGCAGGATCCGACCCCATAGCTTGCGCCACAACTTTAACGCCAACACGTTCGCCCCAAAGCTGTATCTGGCTAACCGCAGCTGCGCGGAATGTGTCTGCTGCACCTAATACCACTTTATTGCCGGCTTGTTTTAACTTATGGGCCAGCTTTCCAATTGTTGTGGTTTTACCCACGCCGTTTACGCCAACCACCATTATTACATAGGGTTTGTGTGTGCCGTATTCAAAGTTGGTAAAGTCGTTACTGTTGTTTTCGGCAAGGAGTTTTTGTATTTCGTCTTTAAGCAGGCCGTTAAGTTCGGAGGTGCTTACATATTTATCGCGGGCAACGCGGGCCTGTATACGCTCGATGATCTTTAGGGTGGTTTTAACGCCCACGTCTGATGTTACCAGCACTTCTTCCAGGTCATCCAGCACATCGTCATCAACAGAAGACTTGCCTGCGACTACCTTGGTTATTTTTGAAAAAAAGTTATCCTTGGTTTTTTCCAACCCGGTATCCAGCGCCTCCTGTTCCTGCGGCGTGCTTTCCTTTTTCTTGAAAAAATCGAATAATCCCATATTCTTTTAATGTGCAAATGTGCTGATATGCAAATGTGCGGATTTAAAGTGTTCAGATTGTAAACAAACCGACATATTCAAAAAACTCAATCCCGGTTGATAACTCCGCACCAAAATCATTTCAACAAAAAAAGCCTTCCCGTGTAAACAAGATGGCTTTAATATCGTGGTCAAAAATTACCGTTATAATTTTCCGGCTATCGCATCCTTAACGAAGTCGTTAGCTACGATTTGTTCTTTAAATGAGTAAGCACCGGTACGTGGCGATTTGCTCATTGTAATAACTTTTGAATATTCTTTGCCTTTACCTGCTACTTTCAGCGTTGCAACTACTTTCTTTGCCATGTTTTTTTAATTTTGAATTAGTGAGTTGGTGAATTAGTGATTTAACGTCGACTAATCAACCAATTACTTAATTTCTTTGTGAACAGTTACTTTCCTTAAAACCGGGTTGAATTTTTTCATTTCCAGTCTTTCTGTTGTGTTTTTCTTGTTCTTGGTAGTAATGTAACGAGACATACCAGGCATGCCGCTTGTTTTATGCTCGGTGCATTCTAAAATTACCTGAACCCTATTGCCTTTCTTAGCCATTTTCTTCTATTTATTGATTTAGCGAATGAGTAAATTAGTGATTTTGGACTTGCAGCTAAACTAAATCAACCACTCACCTAATCAACCAACAACCATCTACTAAATGTATCCTTTTTTTACAAATTTATTGATACACGCAGTGATACCATTTTTGCTGATAGTTTTAACAGCCGAAGTAGATACCTTTAAGGTAATCCATTTATCCTCTTCAGGAATATAAAACTTCTTAAGTTTTAAGTTTGGATGGAACCTGCGTTTTGTTTTAACGTTTGAGTTTGAAACGTTATTACCAACTAAAGATGCCTTTCCTGTTAAATCACAAATTCTTGACATGACGAAATCTTTTTAATTCTCCCTTTTTGTAAAGAGTTTGCAAATATCAGGATTTTAAGTGAAATAGGCAATACTGATTTAAATTATTTTTTCAAATTATTTTAGGGCGATAGTTTTGAACATAATTGGGGTTAATAACATTAGGGTGTTGGGTTAGTAATAGGTGATTTTGCGGACCTCTGTGGATGAGCTTTCACTTCTGCGGCTTTTGAAGTGCGCTATTCTTTTTATCCAATTTTTGTGCATATCAAAAGCTTTATATTCGAAACGAGTGCTTCTTATGAAAGCCTCAAACCCACTGCAAACTTCATAAAAAGATAATTCGATCAAAAGGTGGTTTTCATCGTATTTATACCTGTATAGTTCCGGACACATCGTTTTGCAGAAATGCTGTTCATATTCAGCTAAATCGCCGTGCGCATCGTACTTGTAATAATCCATGCAATCTAAAGACGATGGCTCGGTAATGTTTGTTCTAAAGCTGATTACTTTTCCATTGTCGTCAAAAGTCCATTTGTCTACACTGGTGTCCTTAGGAGATTTGAGTGTTGTAGCGATTTTTTTACCGGCATCATCATATATCGAGCTATATTCAAGGGTATCGGTGTTAATTTCCGAATGTTTTCCATCTTTATCAGCCCACTCTGTCTCGATATGTCTTATTGTATACTTCAAATCCCCTTTATCGTCAAACTGCCCTAAATAAAAATACTTGTCTTTGGGTTCGTTAGTGACCAAAATTTGCTTCACTTTTCCGTTTAAAATCGTTATTTCAGCATCATCACGAAACCAGGATTGTTGTTGCGTTTGCTTTTTGCAGGAAGCAATCAGAAAAACCATCAATATAAATAGTAACTTAAATAAATTCATTGTTAAAGATAGAATATAGGATAAGAAAAATCATCTCTTACTTCCAATTATTATCGGCCGAAGCACGATACGCAGATTACGTTTTTAATAGTTTGGAAAAGGCATTTAGCGATGCGATGATAATAGAGCCGTAAAACAAGTAACTTCTTAAAATAATTTAAAAAGTCTTTATTTATTACCTCTTTTCTCGAAAAATGACTAATTTTCACCCACCAAATTAGTAGACAATGAGAACTCCCTTACAGGTTACGTCTTTCGACGATTATAAGCAAGTTTACAAGCAAAGTGTTGAGCATCCCGAGGAATTTTGGGCCGGTATTGCCGAAAATTTTCAGTGGCGTAAAAAGTGGGATAAAGTGCTGGAGTGGAACTTTAAAGAACCAAAAATAAAATGGTTCCAGGGTGCAAAGCTTAATATTACCGAAAACTGCCTCGACCGCCACCTGGAAACCCTGGGCGACAAACCTGCCCTGATATGGGAACCAAACGATCCGCATGAAGACCATCGCATACTTACCTATAAACAACTGCACGATAAAGTTTGCCAGTTTGCCAACGTGTTAAAAAACAATGGCGCCAAAAAAGGCGACCGTATTTGTATCTACATGCCCATGATACCCGAACTGGCTATAGCGGTTTTGGGCTGCGCACGTATAGGTGCCATCCATTCGGTGGTTTTTGGCGGCTTCTCGGCGCAATCAATTGCCGACAGGATAAATGATGCCGAATGCAGTATTGTGATAACCGCAGATGGCAGCTTCAGGGGAAATAAGGAAATACAGCTGAAAGGCGTGATTGACGATGCACTGGTGCAATGCAAATCGATAAAAAAGGTAATTGTGGTAACCCGCAGCCGTACGCCGGTTTCGATGATAAAAGGCCGCGACGTTTGGTGGGAAGATGAAATAAAGAAAGTTGAAACCCAGGGTAACGTGGCCTGCCCCGCTGAAGAAATGGACGCCGAGGATATGCTGTTTATTTTGTATACATCAGGCTCAACCGGCAAACCCAAGGGCGTGGTACATACGTGTGGCGGTTATATGGTATATGCGGGATACACTTTCAGCAACGTTTTCCAATACCAGCCTGGCGAAGTTTATTTCTGTACGGCAGACGTAGGCTGGATAACCGGTCACTCTTATATCTTATACGGGCCTTTGTCGCAAGGTGCAACGACCGTAATGTTTGAGGGGATACCTACTTTTCCTGATTGTGGACGCTTTTGGGATATTGTAGATAAATTCAAAGTAAACATATTATATACGGCGCCAACGGCCATCCGCTCATTAATGAGTTTCGGGCTTGATAACGTAAATAACAAAGACCTGAGTTCGCTTAAAAAATTAGGCTCGGTAGGCGAACCGATTAACGAGGAGGCCTGGCACTGGTATGATGACAACATCGGCAAAAACAAATGCCCTATTGTTGATACCTGGTGGCAAACTGAAAACGGGGGCATCATGATATCGCCCATTGCCGGTGTAACGCCAACCAAGCCGGGCTATGCTACACTGCCGTTGCCGGGCATTCAACCTGTTTTGGTTGATGAAAACGGGAATGTGATTGAAGGCAACGGCGTAAGCGGCAACCTTTGCATCAAATTCCCATGGCCGGGTATGCTGCGCACCACCTATGGTGATCATGAGCGCTGCCGCACCACCTATTTTGCCACCTACGAAAACATGTACTTTACCGGCGACGGTTGCCTGCGCGACGAAGACGGGTACTACCGCATAACAGGTCGTGTAGATGATGTGTTGAATGTATCCGGTCACCGTATTGGCACGGCGGAAGTAGAGAATGCCATTAATATGCACAGCAGCGTGGTTGAATCAGCCGTGGTTGGTTACCCGCACGACATTAAAGGACAGGGTGTTTACGCCTTTGTCATAAGTCCGGGTAATCATGGCGATGATGAACTGGCACGTAAAGATATCATGATGACCGTACAGCGTATTATCGGCGCAATAGCCAAACCGGATAAAATTCAGTTTGTAACAGGTCTGCCTAAAACACGCTCGGGTAAAATTATGCGCCGTATTTTACGGAAGATAGCTGAGGGCGATACCAGCAACCTTGGAGATACCTCAACATTGCTTGATCCGGGTGTGGTGGAGGATATTAAGAAGGGAGCTTTGTAAAAAGAGTCAAGACGGAAAGAGTCAGGAATAAAGATGGAAAAAACCGATAATGTTCTCTCTTGATTCCTGATTCTCGATTTCTTGCTTCTCTTCTCCTCAAACCTTATGATGTTTTGGGTGTTATTTAAATACAATCTAAAAATAGAAAACATCATGAGCGATTTAAAAATAAGAGGCACCTGGAACGAGTTGAAGGGTAAAATAAAACAAGCCTACGGCGACCTTACTGACGACGATTTGGTGCGCGAAGAAGGCAAGGATGATGAAATGTTAGGCAAATTGCAAAAGAAGACCGGCAAAGGCCGGGATGAGCTGGTAAAATGGCTTAACGATTTATAGAATACTAAGGGGCGAATGCCCCTTTTTTTATTGTATTGGGTGCAGCTATCTAAATAATTTTGTGTCTGTTTGTATAGTTAATCCTTAAACTATGCCTGTCCAAAGCCAGCTTTCAGCGCTTATAACCGAGCAGTCTAAAAAAATACACTACATCAATACCCTAAAAGTACTGCTTACTATTTTAGTGGTGCTGCACCATTGTTTTATCACTTACGGCGCTCCTGGCGGCTGGTACTATACCGAAAAAACCACCCAGACCGCTGCCATTGTGCCCATGACCATTTTTGTGAGCGTTAACCAGTCGTTTTTTATGGGCTTTTTCTTCTTCTTGTCAGCATATTTTATCAAACCTTCGTACGACAGGAAAGGGGCAGTTAAGTTTATTACCGACCGGCTATTGAGACTGGGCCTGCCGTTAGTATTCTATTCTTTTATCCTTTCACCCATACTAAGTTACCTTGTTTACTATTTTGGATATGGGCACCACATTACTTATCTGCAATACCTCGGTGGTTTCCATCCATGGATAGATTTTGGTGTACTGTGGTTTGTCGCCGCATTGTTGTTGTTTACTTTGGTTTACGTTGGAGTACGCGCCATTGTTAAAAATGGCGCTGGAAAGCCACTCGCAGCGCCTTCAGCAGGTACTATTATTTTATTTGCAGCGGCAGTGGGCATAGTCAGCTTTTTTGTGCGTACCCGGCTGCCGGTGGGTTGGGTGTTAAAACCTGTTGGATTTCAGCCTGCTCACTTCTCGCAATACATCGCACTTTTTATATTAGGGCTGGTAGCTTATAAAAACAACTGGCTGAATACAATCACATTCAAAACAGGGAAGCGGCTTTTTTTCTTCTTTCTTTTTTTATTAATGTTTTTCCCGGTGTTTTATATTATCCAGACAAAATTCCATATGCCCGGCGAATGGTATTCGGGCGGATTTCACTTCCAGGCTATATTATATGCTGTATGGGAGCAGCTTATCGGCTTTTCAATTATTACCGCGCTGTTGGTTTTCGGCAGGGAATTGTGGAACAGGTCATCACCTTTATTGGCAAAATTATCCCGGTATACTTTCGCTGTTTATATTTTTCATCCGTTGGTAGTTATTTCAGCCTCGATGGTTGTGCGTAACTGGAATATTGACCCTGCGCTAAAACTTTTGGTGGTTGCACCGGTTGCGGTTGTTGGCAGTTTTTTGCTGGCCAGTGTTGTTGTTTTAATTCCCGGAGTAAGAAAGATAATTTAACTAATTTTGCGTTCTATGAAAACGCATAAACCCACCATACTTGTAGTAAACGACGATGGCATAACTGCCCCCGGTATTAAAGCCTTACTGGAAACTATGGCCGAAATTGGCCGCGTGGTAGTAGTTGCGCCAGATAGCCCGCAGTCGGGCATGGGGCATGCCATCACCATAGGTAAACCTTTACGGCTCGACCCTGTTGACATTTATGAAGGTATAGAAATGTACCGCTGCTCAGGCACCCCTGTTGATTGCGTTAAACTGGCAGTGAACAAAATATTTAAAGGCAAAAAGCCGGATCTATGTGTTTCGGGTATAAATCATGGATTAAACAATTCCATTAATATATTATACTCCGGCACCATGTCGGCAGCCGTTGAAGGGGCTATCGAAAGCATTCCGTCAATTGGATTCTCATTGGATGATTATACAATGGCTGCCGATTTTAGTCATTGCTTAAAATTTGTTAAGGAAATTGCGCTGCAGGTTTTACAAAACGGTTTGCCGACCGCTACTTTACTTAATGTAAACTTTCCGGCGGGGCCACACATTAAAGGCATAAAAATTTGCCGCCAGGCAAGCGCAAAATGGGCCGAGGAATTTGACGAACGCATGGACCCACATAAACGCCCTTATTACTGGTTAACGGGCGTGTTCCAAACCAATGATAACGGCGAGGATACCGACGTTTGGGCACTGGAACATAATTACGCTTCTGTAGTGCCTGTACAGTTTGATATGACAGCGCATCATGCCATCCCGGTTTTAAATAGCTGGGAATTTAGCGCCGGCGCTTAGCTTTTATTCTTTTACGCCTGTTAGCTGTACGTACTTCATTCCCCGCACTACAAGACCATTCGCTTTGTAAATCAGCGGAAAAACCGGGCTGTTAAGTATCCATAGTTCCGTGCGGCCGCCTTTTACGTGGATAATATCAGCCGCTTTACCGTTGATAAGATAAGTATTGGTATCGGCCAGCAGCGTGAACTTTTGATCGTTTAAAATAAATGTCTTATCCCGTATCAGGCTACTGAAGTTCGATTTTGAGAGCACCAACAAAGTTTCGTCGTCCGGAAGGCGCGAAAATTTATCGGCAGCAAAATATTGCTGTTTCATCCTGCTTCCGTTTTTGAATGCAACAGCAGTAATATCAAAGCCGCCTATACACCCATCTTTTACATCGAATTGCAGCCTCACCGAATCGCCCAGGGCACGCACGGCCATAGTGAAATAAACATGGTAACGCCCCGTCTCCCTGTACGAATCATAGCTTAGCACCGTTCCCTCCTTTATTGCCGGTACATACCTTTGCGCGTTGGCACGAAACAGCGGCAATAGCAGAAACAAAAAAAAGGCGGCGGATTTCATACCGGAAACTGGCAAATATTAACGGTATTTAAAAATAAAACCTTAAAATCTTTTCCGCAATCGTAATTTTGAACTTTATGGCAAAAAAAAACAGTTTACTTATGGGGGTTTTAACCGCCTTGTTATTTCCAGCGATAGCATGGATGGTGGCTTATTATTTTAAAACAAGTAGCTTTGTTATTAATAAACCCGCGTTGCCCTATGTTTTAGCCCTGGCGCTAAACCTGCTGTTACTGCGTTTTACTGTAAAAAAAGATTTGAATAAAACCGCCCAGGGTATCATGCTGGCCACCTTTGTATTTATGGTAGTATTATTTATGTTCAAAGTAGGCGCACGATGAAATATTACCTGGTAGCCGGCGAGGCATCAGGCGATTTGCACGGCGCAAACCTGATGAAGGCACTCAAAGAACGTGATAGCCAGGCTGAGTTCCGTTACTTTGGCGGCGACCTGATGCAGGCCGAAGGCGGTACGCCGGTAAAGCATTATGCCGACATGGCCTTTATGGGTTTTATTGAAGTGGTACTTAACCTGAATGCTATCTTACAAAATCTTAAAGCATGTAAGCATGATATTACAACATGGCAGCCGGACGTATTGATATTGATAGACTTCCCGGGCTTTAACCTGAAAATTGCTGAGTTCGCCAAAGCGAATAATATTTTGGTTTGCTATTATATCTCACCCAAGGTGTGGGCCTGGAACCAAAAACGGGTTTTAAAAATAAAACGGATCGTCGATCACCTGTTTTGCATACTGCCTTTTGAAGTGGATTTTTATAAGAGCTGGGGAATGGAGGTTGATTATGTGGGTAACCCGCTGTTGGATGCCGTGGCAGCCTTTAAACCCGATGAAAGCTTCATTAGCAACAAACATCTTACAGATAAAAAAATAATTGCTTTGTTGCCCGGCAGCCGCCGGCAGGAAATAAGCAGGCTATTGCCGGAAATGATTGCTGTTATCGAAAAGTTTCCAAACCACCAATTCGTTATTGCGGGAGCGCCTTCATTTACGGCCGATTATTACACTGAATTTGTCCGGGGAGAGAGAATTCCCGTGGTGTTTAACGCGACTTATGACTTGTTGAACAATGCCGATGCCGCAATAGTAGCATCTGGCACAGCTACTTTAGAAACAGCGTTATTTAACGTGCCGCAGGTGGTAGTGTATAAGGGGCACCCTATATCTATAGGTATAGCCCGAATGGTGGTTAAAATAAAATTTATTTCCCTGGTTAATTTAATAATGAACCGGGAAGTTGTTAAGGAATTGATCCAGGCCGATTGCTCGGCAGATAAAATTAGCGCGGAACTTGACGCGATAGTAAATAATATGGCATATCGCAAAAAAATGCTTGCAGACTACGACGAACTGGATGTGAAAATGGGCAAACCCGGGGCCTCAGCTAAAACCGCAGACCTTATTATAAAATACACCACAAAAAAATAGAGCCCTGCATAATGCAAAGCTCTATCGTTTTCATAGGTGATGTTGTTTACTGTTTTTCGGTAGATAGAATAGATATATGATGGTCAGGCCACAAACAAAGTATTTTGCGTCATAGCCTGTTTCTTGCGCATTAAAAATGGGTTGCGGCCCATAAATTCTTTTAAATCGTTAGCCAGCAAAGTCATAAGTTCATTATCAAACTTTGCCAGTATTTTGGTTGGGGCGGGTTTATTGTAAGTTTTCATAGTTAATGTCTTTAGTTTATTTGTTAGTTTTTCCGGCCTTATCGTCTTCACTTTCGGTTAAATTATCTTTCCGACGTTTAGCTTCTTTATATTGCCGCAACAGTTGTTCTTTATCCCGCTCGTCCGAAGTATTTGCCGGCTCAACAGGGTTCTCCCATTCTTTCTCTCCGCTTTCGCGATGTTTCCTGATATCGAGTGCCATCCTGTATTGCATTTGATAAGTACTGTTCCAAATCAGTGCCAAAAAAATCAATGCAGCCTAAGTTATACATCAACATGTAAACGTATTTTTTACAACTATCTGAAAATCAGATAAAAACAAACAAATCAGCGTCGGGTAGATTTGCCTTTGTCGAACCTTTTACTGTTAAAATTTTAGTACAGTTGTTGTAAACAGTAGTCAAAAATTAGGCGGCCACCGGTTTATTTGAAGTTTTTGCATGATTTGCAAAATGGATGATGAGCGTAATGATGGATAGCGTAGCGCCGGTAATACATACGCCCGTCCACTGGTAGTTTTTCCAGAGCTGCGTGGCAAACGAGGTGCCTATGGAACCACCGATAAAATAAGTAACCATGTAAATGGTATTAATGCGGTTGCGCGCCTCGGGCTTTAATGCAAATATTATGGATTGGTTTGAAATGTGGGTTGCCTGCACGCCCATATCTAAAATGATTACGCCTATAACTAAGCCAACAATACTATATGCCGAAAAATAAAAGATGACAAACGAGACGAGTATCAGCAATAAAGTAAAGCCTGACAATTTATACGCATCCATTTTATCGCTCAACCTGCCCATTAAGCCGGCAGCCAATGCACCGAATGCACCAACCAGCCCAAATTCGCCCGCTACGCTGCTGCCCATGTTAAAGTTCTGCTTTAGCAGGAACACGATAGTTGTCCAAAAGGCGCTGAAGCAGGCGAAGCAAAGGGCGCCACGCAAAGCTGCAAGCCGCAGCCTTGGTTCGTGCTTCACTAAGTCGATAAGTGAGATCATCAGCTTTTTGTAGGTGCCTTTATATTCAGGCTCAACTTCTGGCAAAAACGTTCCGATCATCAGCCACATCAGCAGCATTATACCAGCTGCGATGTAGTACACGGCCCGCCATCCAAAATAGTCACCAATGTATCCGCTAAACGTGCGCGATAGTAGTATGCCTATCAAAAGACCGCTCATTATAACGCCAATTTTTTTACCGCGCTCGCTGGGCTTTGCAAGGTGTGCGGCCATAGGCACCAACAACTGCGGAATCATTGATGCTGCTCCCAGGAAAAAGCTTGTCACAACAAGGACATTAATTGATGGGGATAGCGCCGTTATGATAAGGGATAAAACAATAAAAGCAAAAATCACCATCATCAGGCGTTTGCGTTTTACCATATCGGCCAGTGGTGCCAAAAAGAACATGCCGGTTGCATAACCAATTTGGGTGAGCATAGAAACCTGTCCGACTTTTGCCCTCGTGGCATGAAAAGTATTGGCCATGTCTTCTAGCAACGGTTGGTTGTAGTACAGGTTTGCTACAATAAGGCCGGTGGCCACAGTCATTATCCATAAAGTTAGCGGCGTAAGTTCCGGGGGATTTTTTGGATTGTGGCTGTTTTGCATGCTATTTGTCAATTATGGGCAAAAATGGCAAAGCATTTTTATTTTGATGTTTGGTTAGTGCAATATTTTATGACCGGAATGAATAATTAGACATGATTAGTTCATCAAAAATAGACTTAAGTGGAAAGTTTGGCAGCTATCTCGTTTATTTAAAGGAATTTTTCACTTGTATCGGGATAAACAATCTTAAAAATCGAAGAAATATTCATTCCGTTTTCATTTTTTTATTGGAGACCAGTTGTTTTGCTGGATTGTTCCGCACTCAATTCGAAAATTAAGAGTTTTTTGCATCAACATTGAAGTAATATTGTTTAAAATTAACCACACAATGCTTTATTAAGATAAATTTTATCCATTTTTTAGATAAAAAACTCCAATAAGCCGAAATTGATGAGATAAATTTGAAAAAAAATAAAAAATTATTATATTATTAACAAAATGTTTGTATTTTTGTGATGTGAATAAGGCGTAATTGATTTAGCACAAAAAAATTACAATTTAATTACGATAATATAAAAAGATAGTGTTATTTTTACACCATCAAAATATTAAAAAAGTCTTCTCATAATTTAGGTTTATAATTGGTTAGAACGCGCCCCTGCCCATCAGGGGCGCTTCTTGTTTTGAACAGTTTTATTTTTGATTGAGTTTATAAGCCAAAACTATGTGCAACCCGTACGCCAACAAAACCATAATTGTTTTTTTCGCCGGTGAATGTTTTTGTGCTTGAGAAATTTTCATATCGCAACCCAAAATCCCACGATTTGACAGAATAACCCACCCCCGGAGACCATATCAATTTGGTGGCTTTAGGGATGCCGAAGGAGCCATTTTTATACGCGTGAAAATCGCTCAGTTCAAATCCTGTACCAGCTTCGCCGCTAAAATAAAAGTGTTGGCTCACAAAGTACTTAAATCCAACCTTTACCGGGATCATGCCCATGGATGAGTATGTGCTTCGTGCTAAAAATTCGTAATAGCCGGAAGTTAGCGTTAAGGCAAAGTTTTGCGAAAGGCTGTATTGCAATCGCGCCGTAAGGCCAATATAGCTGCCGGAGGTGTAATGCATGGCGCCGTTGGTGATGCCGCTTTCGGCGCCAATGTCGAACCTGAAGGTGTTTGCGGGGGCACTCTGTGCTTTAACTCCGGTGGTAAAAAACGCAGCCGCAATAAAAATAGCAGCCACAGCAAATTTTGATAGATTTTTCATGATGATTAAAGGTTTTATGTTTATTTATTTCACCAAAAAACCAATAATCCTTTTATTTATTTCGGCAACAGGGCGCTATTTAACAAACATTAACAGGCAGTTGCTAATGTTTGTTAAACTTTGCCTGGCTAAAGTTGAAATTGATTGTAAATATCCCGCCTACCGGGTGATGGTAACGCGTACTTTTAAAAGTAAGTTTGCGATACATTAATGTAAATTAGGTCTGCATTAATTAATGCCCCGGTTAGTTATGAAAATTAAATCAGCTTGTTTATTTGTGTGCTTGCTTTGCCTGTCTGGATTTAGAGATCAGCCTGACTTTAGCCAGTTTGCGGCCAAATTTGTAAAAGGCTACACCGCACTTAAAATCCCGCAGTTGGAGCTTAGCTACGTTAATATGCTGAAGCAAATTAAACCGGCGGAAGAAATCAAAAAGCAAACAGATTTTTTTGAAACGATAAAATCAGAACAAAAGAAAATCAGCACTGCAGGACTAACCGCCAGCCAGAAACAGGATTATGAATTGATTTCCTACGAAACCGACCTGAACCTTGATCGACTGGCATTAGAAAAACAATGGGTGGCCAATAAGCCTAAAGAAATTTCGGCTGCCGGTTTGCATTCTATACCTAATGGCAAAGCTTGGTATGCCTACTTTTTAAAAACCTGGCTAAGCGCAAACGTTACGCCGGACGAGATTTACAAGTTTGGGCTTAGTGAAGTTGAAAGAGTAAAGGGGCATATAGAGGCCATTCAGAAACAAAGCGGACTGAGCGACGAAGCCTTCTATAAGCATTTAAACGACAAAGAGTTTTTTATTGCCGACCCGAAGGAAGTACAAAAACACTTTGAGCTCACTAAGGACATTGTTTACAATCACCTGGGCAATGTATTTAGTCCGCGTAAAATACCAGCCTTAAAAATTGAACAGGGCGCCAATGCCGCAATGGCGCAAACGCCGGGCTATTATGATAACAATGTGTTTTATTACAACCTGTTCGGTAAACCGTATAATAAACGCCAGTTCGACTGGCTTTTTTTGCATGAAGCGGTGCCGGGGCATCATTACAAGTCGTCAATTAATTCTGATGTTAAGCAATCAAAAGTTCACCAGCTTTTTTATTTTTTAGGGCTCGAAGAAGGCTGGGGTGCTTATGTGGAAGAGCTTGGCAAAGATGTTGGCGTTTATAAAACGCAATACGATGAACTCGGTAAATGGGAGTGGGATATTGTACGTTCGGTACGCGTGCCGATGGACATTGGCCTTAACTACTACGGATGGACGGACAAGCAGGCGCTTGCCTTTTGGAAAAAGAACATTAAAAACCAGGACGACATAGCCCTGCGCGAAATTGCCCGTGTAAAACGCTGGCCCGCCCAGTGCATTACCTATAAATACGGTGCCGGCCAGATTATGCAATGGAAACAAATATTACAAAAACGGGAAGGCACCAAATTCAATATTAAAAACTTTCACGACAGGATATTGAACCTTGGCTCACTCCCGGTATTTATGGTTGGTGAAAATGTTTTAAGAGCGAATTGATCTGATCAATAATTAATCCATTGCGCAAAAAAAACTCACTAATTCACCAACTCACTCATTCACTAATTAATTAGTGCGCCTCTAACCAGTTTACGCCAGTTCCAATCTCTACCATAATTGGCACGGTGGTTTTTATGGCGTTTTTCATGTTCTCCATAATAATGGGCTTTACTATTTCCACTTCGTGGTGGGGTACGTCAAACACCAACTCGTCATGTACCTGCATGGTCATGCGGGCATCCAGTTTTCGCAGGCAAAACTCGCGGTGTATATTTATCATTGCAATTTTGATCATGTCAGCCGCTGAACCTTGAATCGGTGCGTTAATGGCATTTCGTTCTGCAAAGCCGCGTACGGTTTGGTTAGCGCTGTTAATATCTCGCAGATAGCGTCGTCTGCCCATTAGCGTACATACATAGCCGTGTTCGCGGGCAAAGTTCATCGTATCGCTCATGTAATTTTTTATGCCGGGGTATTGCGCAAAATAGTTTTCAATAATCTCGGCAGCTTCCTTACGCGGTATCCCCAGGCTTTGCGATAAGCCAAACGCCGACTGCCCGTAAATTATCCCAAAGTTTACTGCCTTGGCATTACGCCGCTGTTCGCCGCTTACCTCGCTAAGCTCAACGCCATAAACTTTTGCCGCTGTGGCGGTGTGGATATCCAGGTTGTTTACAAAAGCATCCATCATATTGGCATCCTTGCTGATCTCGGCAATTATGCGCAGCTCTATTTGCGAATAATCCGCAGACACGATGGTATGTCCGCTATCCCTTGGTATAAAAGCTTTGCGAACCTCGCGGCCACGCTCAGTTTTTATTGGGATGTTTTGCAAGTTGGGGTTGGTGGAGCTTAAGCGCCCGGTTGCTGCTACAGCCTGGTTGTAGGATGTATGCACCCTTCCCGTTTTGGGGTTCACCATCGTCGGTAAAGCATCAACATAAGTCGATTTTAACTTTTGTAACTGGCGGTAATCTAAAATATCGCGTACGATGTCACTTTTAGCGGCCAGTGACAACAGCACATCTTCACCGGTTTGGTATTGGCCGGTTTTGGTTTTCTTAGCCTTCGGATCGAGCATCAGCTTTTCAAAAAGTACCTCGCCCAGTTGTTTTGGCGATGCAATATTGAAGCGTACGCCGGCTTTTTCGTAAACTACTTTTTCCAGTTTGGCTATATCCGTTTCCAGTTCTTTGGAGAACTCCCGAAGCGTGTCATGATCTATTTTCACGCCTTCGTATTCAATGTCAGCCAGCACGTAAATCAGCGGATGCTCAATTTCATGTATCAGTTTTTCGGCCTCGGCTTCTTTTAGTTTGGGCTCAAAAACGGTGCGCAGCTGCAGGGTGATGTCAGCATCTTCAGCGGCATATTCCTTTATCTTTTCAATTTCCACATCGCGCATGCTACCCTGGTTTTTGCCCTTGGCACCAATCAGTTCGGTTATGGAAACCGGTTTGTAGCTCAAATAATTTTCGCTCAGGATATCCATGTTATGGCGGGTATCCGGGTCGATGATGTAATGCGCCATCATGGTGTCAAACAAGTCGCCTTTTACCTCAACATCATACCATTTCAGCATCAATATATCAAACTTTAGGTTCTGCCCTGTTTTGCCAATTGCGGCATCTTCTAATACCGGCTTAAACTCGGCCACTATTTTTCTGATGCCTTCGTCATCAACAGGTACAGGGACATACCACGCCTCGCCAGGCTTTACGGCAAACGACAGGCCCACCAATTCGCAATGGTTGGCATCCGTACCCGTAGTTTCGGTATCAAAACAAAAGTCCTTTTGCTGTTTTAGCAGGTTGATCAATTCAGCCCGTTTCTCAAAAGTATCGGCTAAATGATATTCGTGCGGAACGGTGTTGATGTTCTTAACGTCAACCGGCGCTGGCGGCTCATAAATATCCTGCACATCAACCGTCATGGTGGTGCGCCCTTCGGCTACAGGATCTCCAAAAAGGTCGGTCTGGATGGATACAGCTTTAGTTTCGGTAATGCTGAAATCATCGCCGAAAACACGGCGGCCAAGCGTGCGGAACTCCAGTTCGGCAAACAATGGCTCCAGTAAATCTTTGCTTGGGGCGCACATTTCCAAACCGGCTTCATCCAGTTCAACCGGGGCATTCAGGTTGATGGTGGCCAGCTTTTTCGACATTAAGCCTTGCTCAGCAAACTGCTCTACGTTTTCGCGCTGTTTACCCTTTAACTCGTGACTATGGGCAATGATTTCTTCCATCGACCCATATTGTTTTATTAATGCTTTCGCCGTTTTTTCGCCGATGCCGGG
>Ga0105239_10002679_pt1 | contig 22427 bp, 14 predicted proteins | sample KBSC44metaG_FD_92761 | JGI IMG/M metagenome (GOLD analysis project Ga0105239, IMG submission 92761) | Corn rhizosphere microbial communities from Kellogg Biological Station, Michigan, USA - KBS C4-4 metaG | ecosystem: Host-associated > Plants > Roots > Rhizosphere > Soil | place: Michigan, USA... | reverse complement strand
TACGGCTCCCAGACCTTCTCGGCGAGGTACGCGGCCAGCGTCCTGCCGGTGGCACGCGTGACCAGGATGCCGACCAGATCGGTTTCGCCGGTCTTGTAGACCCACTGCTGCCCGGGCGCGAACTGGCGCGGCAGCGCGGCCATGTACGAGACCAGCAGGGGCACGCCGGGCTGGCGCGTGCCTTCGTACATGCGCGCGACATCCGAGGCGGGATCGGCGTAGTCCTCGTTCCAGCGCACGCCGGAGGTCATGGTCAGCAACTGGCGCACGGTGACGTCGCGGTACGCACCCGCGGCCAGTTCCGGGATGTAGCGGATGACCTTGTCGTCCAGGCCGTGGATGGCCCCGTCGTGCAGGGCCGCGCCGACCAGCGTGGCGGTGAACGACTTGGCGACCGAGAACGACGTCCATCGCGTGGCGGGCCCGGCACCCAGGCCGTAGCGCTCCAGGCGCACCTTGCCGTGCTGGACCACCATGATGCCGGCCACGTGGTGGTCGGCCATGTAGCGTTCGAGCGTGGTGCCGTCGGCGAAGCGCGGATGCAGCGGCGTGCCGGCAGGCAGCGGATACGGTGTGCCGTGGTGGACGACGTTGCTTGCGTAATGGGTATCCATGGCCCGGAAGGCGGCTTCGCGCTGCGGCTGGTTCCAGAACAGCACATCGGTGCGGCGGGCATGCGGCACGGCGCATGCCCCCAGGGCCAGCAACAGCCCGCCCAGGCCGACCCGCCGCAGGCAGCGGGTCACGCCACGCCCCGGGTGCGACGACGACGCAGCTCGAAGCCACCCAGCGCCAGCGAGGCGAGGACGAACGGGCCCAGCCCGTAGATGACCCGGTAAGCGAGCAGCGCCGCGAGCACGGTGGCGCGTTGTTCCTGCGGGAACGCCGCCAGGGTCAGTGCCTCGAAGGCACCGATGCCCCCGGGCGTGTTGCTGATGATGCCCGCGAGGATGGCGCCGACGTAGATCGGCGCGAAGTCGAGGAAGCTGCCGGCGATATCGACGGGCAGCAGCAGGTACATGGCGGCGATGGCGGCGATCATTTCCAGCGTGCCGATGGCGATCTGCGCGCCGGCGGAGCGCGCGGACGGCACCGGGGTGGAGAACTTCCACAGGGTCAGCTCGTCGTGCTTGCCCGCCAGCCAGCGCAGCAGGACGACGAAAAGGATCACCAGCGCGACACCCGGCCAGCGCCCCCAGCCGTGCGCGATGGACGGTTCGAGCAGCAGCGCGATCGCGGTGACCGAGGCGAAGCCCAGGGCCACCGCGAAGCCGACCAGGCCGACCACGCGCGCCACATCGGCCGCGCCCACCCCGCGTGTGGACAACATGCGATAGCGCAGCGCCGTCCCCGTGATGGCATGGAAGCCCAGGGCATTGCAGATGGCGTGCGTGGTGGCACCGGAAAAGAGCTTCATCCGCATCGGCACCCGGCCTGGCACCACCGTCTCCACGGCGAACACGTCGTACGCGGTGAGGCAGCCCCAGCTGACCAGCGTGGCGCCGATGGATGCCACGACATGCCAGCGCGGGATGCGCTCGAGGGCCGCACGGATGTCGTGCCACGACATCCGTGCGATGTAGCGGTGCAGCAGGAAGGCGGCCACGCCCACGAACGCCGCCGCCAGCAGGTACTTGGCGGCGCGGTGGGTGGCGTGCTTCGGGGGTGGTTCGTTGTGGGTGTGCGTCACCGCGTTACTCTGCCATGGGACGCTGCCCGGGAAAGGCGCCATGATCCCACGACCGCGACGATGGCCGTGACCGACCGACCACCCTGCCCTCGCACAGTTCGAAGGTATCCCCTTCCAGCGCCGTCACATCGGCCGGATCATGGGTGATGACGATCAGTTGCAGGTCCAGCCGGGCCTGCATGGCCAGCAATTCGTCGCGCATGCGCCCCCGCAGTGCGGGGTCCAGGGCGGCGAACGGCTCGTCCAGCAGCAGTCCCTTCGGTTCCGTCGCCAGCGCGCGGGCCAGGGCCACGCGCTGGCGCTGGCCCCCGGAGATCCGCGCCGGGTAGCTGTCGGCCACCCCGGCCAGTTCGAACGCAGCCAGCCAGCGCTCCACGCGCGCATCCCGGCCCCGGCGGGACGGATTGAGCCAACCGCCACGCAGCCCGAAACCGATGTTCTGTGCCACGGTCAGGTGGGGAAACAACGCGTAGTCCTGGAACACGTAAGCCAGGCCGCGCTGGCGCGGGGGCAGGTTCACGCGGGTGCCGGCATCGAACAGCGTGCGGCCGTCGACACGAACATGACCGGCCTCCGGCACGATCAAGCCGGCCATGGCGCGCAGCGTGAGGCTCTTGCCCGCACCGGAAGGACCGAACAGCACGATGCGGCGATGGTCCGAGCGCAGCGCCACATCCAGCGTGAAGCGACGTTCGTCGGCACACAGCGTCGTGCGCAGCGCCACGTCGACCGTCACGGGCGCATCCGCCGTACAGGGTCCGGCGCGAGCCGGCCGGCGAGCAGCAGCACGGCCACGCAGGTCACGGACGTCACCGCCACCATCAGGGCGGCAGAGCGATCGTCGCCGGCCTGCACGGCGGTATAGATCGCGACGGAAAGCGTCTGCGTACGCCCCGGCAGGTTGCCCGCGATCATCAGCGTGGCCCCGAACTCACCCAGCGCGCGGGCGAACGCGAGCAGCACGCCGGCGGTGATGCCGCGCGCGGCCAGCGGCAGCGACACGCGGAAGAACACCGCGGCCTCGCGCAGGCCGAGAACGCGGGCGGCGCTTTCCAGTTGCGGATCGACCGCCTCGAAGGCGGCGCGGGCGGCCTTGTGCACCAGCGGGAACGCAACCAGCGTGGCGGCGATCACCGCACCTTGCCAGGTGAATACCAGATCGACTCCCAGTTCGTGCAGCCACGCCCCCACGCGGCCGCGGCGGCCGAGAAGCACCAGCAGGTAATAGCCGAGTACCGTGGGCGGCAACACCAGCGGCAGGGTCAGCACCGCGTCCACGACATCGCGTGCCGGTGAACGCCAGCGGGACAGGCCGAAGGCTACCGCGACGCCGAGCACGAGGTTGATCGCGGTGGCCCAGAGCGCCACCTTGAGCGACAGCGCCAGGGGAATCCAGGCGGCTCCCACGGTGCCTCAGGGCGCCTGGAAACCGAACGACGCCAGGATGCGCCGACCATCGGCCGACTGCACGAACGCCGAGAACGACGCCGCGTCGGCCGCATGCGCCGTGCCCGCGACCACGGCGATGGGATAGCGGATGGGGCGCGGCGTCGGCACCGTGGCAACGACGTTCACCCGATCCTTCATGACGGTGGCATCCGTGGCGAACACGAAGCCCGCGTCCACTTCGCCCCGTGCGACGTAATCGAGGCTTTGCCGCACGTTCTGGGCAAGTACGCCCTTGGCCGATACCGCCTCCCACAGGCCCTGCTGCTGCAGCGCGGCCTGGGTGTAACGACCCACCGGCACCGAAGCCGGATCGCCGTAGGCCACGCGCTTGACCGCCGGCTGGCGCAGGTCGGCCGTCGACCCGACATGCACGCTGGCATCCTTCGGAACGATCAGCACGAGGCGATTGCTGGCGAAGTCCCGCCGCGTGGCCACATCGATGGCGCCGGCGGCGACGGCCTTGTCCATTGCCGTCTGGTCGGCCGACGCGAAGACATCCGCCGGCGCGCCGTTGGCGATCTGCCTGAGCAGCACATCGGATGCCGCGACATTGAGCACCACGTGGGTGCCGGGATGGGTGGTTTCGTACGCGGTGCCGACCGCCCGGAACGCGTCCGTGAGGCTGGACGCGGCCGATACCGTCAGGTCGGCGGCCGACGCCAGGCCAGGGCCGGCAAGGAGGCACAGCGCGAGGAGCGACCGGAGCTGCATGGGGATAGTTGCCCTCACCCCGCGGCCAGTACCACGAAGCTGCGCGGTGACGCGATCAGCTTGCCGTCCTGCGCCACGGTGTCCACGGCGAGCTCTTCGTCGCTGGAGAAGGCCACGCTCCAGCGACCCTCCGGCAGCGCGAATTCCACGCCGCCATCGAAGGCGTTGATCAGGATCAGCACGGTCTGGTCAGCCGCGTGCTCGCGCACACCGGACGCCTGGCTACGGCCGTCCAGCAGCACGCCGATGGACCGGGCCCGCGGATCGTCCCAGTGTTCCTGCTGCATTTCGCCACCGCCGGGATTGAGCCAGACGATGTCGCGGATACCCGATTCCTCGTCGTAGCGTCCGTTGAGGAAGCGGCCACGGCGCAGGATGGGGTAGCGCTCGCGCAGGGCCAGCAACTCGCGTACCGACTGCGCCAGTCCACCGTCGGAGGGATCGTTTTCCCAGTCGATCCAGCTGAGCGGGTTGTCCTGGCCGTAGACGTTGTTGTTGCCGTCCTGCGTGTTGCCGCGCTCGTCGCCGGACAGCAGCATCGGGGTGCCCTGGGCGAGCAGCAACGTGGCCAGCAGGTTGCGCGACTGCCGCTGGCGCGTGGCGCGGATGCCCTCGTCGTCCGTGGGGCCCTCGGCACCGTGGTTGAACGAATGGTTGTTGTCCGAGCCGTCGCGGTTGTCTTCGCCGTTGGCGTCGTTGTGCTTGCCGTTGTAGCTGAGCAGGTCGCGGAGCGTGAAGCCGTCGTGAGCCGTGATGAAGTTGAGCGACGCATACGGGCGGCGGCCGCGCTTGTCGAACAGGTCGGCGGAGCCGGTAAAGCGCCGGGCGAATTCCGCCAGCTTGCCTTCCTCGCCGATCCAGAACGCCCGCACCGTATCGCGGAACTTGTCGTTCCACTCCACCCAGCCCGGCGGGAACTCGCCCACCTGATAGCCGCCGGGGCCGCAATCCCACGGCTCGGCAATCATCTTGGTCTGGTTGAGCACCGGATCCTGCGTGCAGGCGTCGAGGAACCCGCCGTTCTCGTCGAAGCCGTAGGGTTCGCGACCAAGGATGGTGGCCAGGTCGAAACGGAAGCCGTCGACGTTCATCTCCGTCGTCCAGTAGCGCAACGAGTCGGTCACCATCTGCAGCACACGCGCATGGCTGAGATTCACCGTGTTACCGGTGCCGGTGTCGTTGATGTAATAGCGCTTGTCTTCGGCCAGGCGATAGTAGCTGGCGTTGTCGATACCCTTGAACGACAGCGTCGGCCCCATCTCGTTGCCTTCGGCGGTGTGGTTGTAGACCACATCCAGGATCACCTCCAGCCCGGCGCGGTGATACGCCGCCACCATGTCCTTGAACTCGCGCGGGTCGCCGCTGGACATGTAGCGCGTCTTCAGCGCGAAGAAGCCGATGGTGTTGTAGCCCCAGTAGTTGCGCAGCCCCTGTTCGAGCAGGTGCTGGTCGTCGAGGTAAGCATGCACGGGCAGCAACTCGACCGAGGTGACACCGAGGCCACGCACGTAGTCGATCACCTCGGGCGTGGCCAGGCCGGCGAACGTGCCGCGAAGGTTCTCCGGCACGGCCGGGTGGCCCATGGTGTAGCCGCGGACATGGGTCTCCTGGATCACCGTGCGGTTCCAGGGCACCGACGGCTTGCCATGCTCGATCCACTTGTACGAGGTGTCCACTACCATGGCCTTGGGCATGAACGGGGCGCTGTCGCGCTCGTCGAAGCTGAGGTCGCCGTCGGGGTGGCCCACCGTGTAGCCGTAGAGTTCGTCGGCCCAGGTCAGCTCGCCGACGATATGCTTCGCGTACGGATCGAGCAGCAGCTTGTTCGGATTGAACCGGTGGCCGTTCTGCGGCTCGTACGGACCGTGCACGCGGTAACCGTACAACTGGCCCGGACCGACGCCGGGAACGTAACCGTGCCACACCTCGTCGGTGTACTCGGGCAGGTCGATCCGGCCCGTCTCGTTGCCGGCCTCGTCGTAGAAGCACACTTCCACGCGGGTGCCGTGGGCGGTGAACAGGGCGAAATTGGTGCCGTTGCCATCCCAGGTCGCTCCGCGCGGAAACGGTGAACCCTCGCGAACGGGCGAGGCGGAGTCGTAGCGGAGATCGGGCATGTGGGCGTCCTCGGTGGGGGAGCGCACGATGACCGAGGCCGCGACAGGAAAACGTGAGGACCACGCCGCCCCGAATTGCCTGTCGTGGCAGGCACAGCGACAACGTGCCACGGTATTTTCGCCTCCGGGCGTGACATCATCCCTGGACCCTTATCCAGGGTCGAATCGAAGGGAGCGCCACGGTGCGTCGAGGGCAGGGTCGAATGCGTTGGCTGGGCTGGATGGCGATCGTCGCCGTCTGGTTCACCGTGCTCGCGCCCACGGTCTCGCGCACGCTGCCGGCCTTCGCCTTCCCCGAGCTGGGCGCCTGGTGCGAAGGCACGCCCGCCGCGCATCACGACGGCGGGGCGGACCACCACGACGCCGACGCCGATGGCGCCTGCGGCTATTGCACCCTGTTCGCGCAGGTGCCGGCGCTGGGCGGCAGCTTCTTCATCGGCGGCGTGGCGCACGTCGCGACGCACATCGATCCGGTCGTGCCCCGTCCGCACGATATCGCCTCCCCCTCGCGCTTCCATGCTCCACCCCGAGGTCCACCGGTCGCCACGTACGCCTGATCGCTCCTTTCCACGCGACCCATGCCACCGACCCACGGACCTCCCATGCCCCTGACTTCATTCTCCGGGCGCGCGATCGCGCACGCCGTTGCCTGCGCCCTCGGCGCCACCGCGTGGTCGGCCCACGCGGCCGATACACCCGCCACGCCCGACGCGCCGCAGACCACCACCTTGCGCGAAGTGCGCGTTTCCGCGGCCAGCCACGGCTCGCGGGTCGACCCCGACATGCCTTCGGCCGTGGAGACCCTGGATGCGGCGAAACTGGATCGCCTCAACGTGGTCAACGCCGAGGACGCGCTGAAGTACCTGCCGTCGTTCGGTATCCGCAAGCGGTTCATCGGCGACGAGAACGCCACCTTCTCGGTGCGCGGCACCAGCAACCAGCAGAGCGCGCGCGGGCTGGTCTACCTCGACGGCCTGCTCCTGTCCAACCTGCTCGGCAACAGCTGGAGCAATCCCCCGCGCTGGTCCATGGCCTTCCCCGAAAACCTGGCGCGCGTCGAGGTGATCTACGGCGCCTATTCCGCGCTTTATCCCGGCAACGCCATGGGTGCCACGGTGCTGATGACCACGCGCATGCCCGAGCGGCTGGAGGTCACCGGCGAGGTTCAGGCCTTCACCCAGCATGTCGATACCTACGGTGTGGACCGCAACTACGGGGGCAGCCGGCAGAGCGCCACCCTGGGCGACCGTTCGGGTCGCTTCGCCTTCCTCATCGGCGTGGCGCACCTGCAGTCCAACGGCCAGCCGCTGGTCTATGCCACGCAGAACCGGTCGACCCGAGCCGGCACCGCCCAGCCCGTGACGGGCGCCATCGCCGACACCGGCACCAACGGCCTGCCGCGCGAGGTGCTCGGCATCAACAGCGAGGGCCAGGAAGCGACCCGCCAGGACGAGGCGCACCTGCGCCTTACCTACGACTTCACGCCCGACCTGACCGGTGGCATCACCGCCGGCTACTGGAACCAGGACCTGTCCCACCGCACGGCGACCTTCCTGCGCGATGGCGCCGGCCAGCCGGCGTGGTCGGGTCCGGTGAGCATCGACGGCCGGGCATACACGCTGCCGGCGAACTTCTTCGCGCCGAGCACGCGGCAGAGCCGAAATTATCTTTACGGCGCCTCGCTCGGCACGCATCGCGACAGCGGCTGGAACATCGAGGGCAACGCGTCGTACTTCGACATGGACCGCAACCGCGACCGCGTGGCCGATGCCGTGACCTACGACGGCAGCGGCCTGCTCACCGCGGGTGACGGCAGCCGGTGGCGCACGTTCGACCTGCGCGCCAGCCACACGCCGGACGGCCTGGCCGACAACACGCATACGGTGAGCTTCGGGTATCACTTCGACGGTTATCGGCTGGACAACGCCAGCTACCTGTTGTCTGCCTGGCGCCGCGGCGACGCCGGCGCGCAGACGGCGGGCAACGGCGGCAGCACGCAGACGCAGGCGGTGTATGTGCAGGATGCCTGGCAGCTGGACGAGCGCTGGCGCCTCACCGGCGGCGCTCGCTACGAACAGTGGCGGGCCTTCGGCGGCCAGCGCGCGACGGCAGCGGCGGCCGTGACCTACCCGGAACGCGACGAGTCGCACACCTCGCCCAAGCTGTCGCTGTCTTACGCGGCCAGCGACAGCCTGCTGCTGCGCCTGTCCGGCGCACGCGCCTACCGCTTTCCCACGGTCAACGAACTGTTCCAGGGCAGCTTCAACGGCATCGCGTTCACCAACAACGATCCGAACCTCAAGCCGGAGAACGACCTCTCCCGTGAGCTGTCGGCCGAGTGGTACCAGGTACACGGCGTAGCCCGCTTCACGTTGTACCGGAGCGACACCCGCAACGCGCTGTTCAGTCAGACCGACACCACGGTGTTTCCCAATGTCACCAACGTGCAGAACGTCGACCGGGTGCGTACGCGTGGCGCGGAGGCCAGCTACGACGGACGCGGCGTGGTGTGGGACACGCTGGACCTGACGGCCAACGCCGCCTATACGCAGGCCACCACCGTGCGCAACCGGCGCAACCCGGCCTCGGAAGGCAAGCAGTTCTATCGGATACCCCGCTGGCGCGCCAACCTGGTGGCCACCTGGCACGCCACCGAAGCGGTGGCGCTGACCCTGGCCGGGCGGTATTCGGGGCGCCAGTACAACACGCTGGACCACAGCGACATCCGCCCCGACACGTTCGGCGGCGCCAGCGATTTCCTGACCTTCGACGCCAAGCTGCAATGGCAGGCCAGCGACCACGTGAATCTCGGCGTGGGCGTCGACAATCTCACCGATCGCCGCTACTACGTGTATTACCCCTACCCGTCGCGGACCTACCTGATGGAGGCGAAGTTTCGTCTCTAGGCGAGCACCGGTTCCCCGCGCGCCGTCCTGACCGGCAGGTGGTCGTCGAGCATGAACGAGGCCGGTCCGCCGTGCCACAGGCGATCGAAGAAAGCGGCCACGCCCGCGTTGCCCGTGGCCAGGTCGCAACTGAAGCGCAGCAATTCGGTGCCCGGGACCACGAGCCCCCCGGGCCGCCGGACCAGGAACGGCTCGATCCCGGCGGCGATGCGATGCGCCTGGCCGAGATAATGCGCGGCCCGGTCGGGCAAGGCCCGGGCCAGGTCCAGCAGGGTTTCGCCGATGCCCGCCAGCCCGTCGGCCACGCCGGGCGAGATGGCGTGGCCACGCATGAGATCGGGCTCACTGGCCAACAGGATGTCGCGATAGGCGTCCTCGCCCGTCACGACGAGAAACCGCGCCACGACGGCCAGCACGCCGGCGGTGCCGTGCCGCAGATAGGGCAGCAACGCCACGCCGTCCACCTCCCGTCGCCAGGTGCGTTCGCCGTCGGCGTTGACACCATGGTGGTCGAGATCGAAGGCGAGCGCTTCGCGGCCGGCGTCCAGGTAACGGCCCTTGTCCGTGGCCAGTGACAGGTGAAGGAGGAACAGGGCGACACCGGTCGCACCCTGGCCGAGGCCCACGGGTTGATACGTATCGCCGGCATGCCAACCGCGCTTGCCGGCCACGGCCGGTCCGGATACCAGCAGCGCTTCGCCGGCGGCGACGGCATCCGCCAGGAACGAGGCGTCGCGCGTGTGGCGCCACGCGGCGATACGTGCCAGGCCCCAGCCGGCCAGGCCATCGTGCAGGCCGGGTCGTTCGCGGATGGGGCCGTCCACGGGCGAAGCGCGCAGCAACCGCACGGCCAGCTCATGCTCGCCCGCGTCGAGCAGGGTCCAGGCGATGCCCGCGTCGCCGTGCATCAGGTCGCTGCCGCGGTCTTCGCCACTGCGCGCGCCCGCCACCAGGTATTCGAGCAAGCCGGCGGGCGCGGAACGGCCACTGCGCTGGTAGGCATGCAGGATGCCGGCCGCCCCGTAGGCCACACCCCAGGGATGCCGCTCGAAAACCTGCGGGTCGGCCGGTACGTAGCGATCCGGTCGCGCATGCGCCGCGCGCTCGCCGATGTAACGGAACAGCTCGCCCGCCGCGTTGTCCACCGGTGCCACCGCGCCGCGCAGGTGCGCCACCGGCAGGTCGTCGATCGGTAGCTCGGCCAGCGTCCTGCGCAGGTCCTGCATCACCGCCACCGGCGAGGGACGCCGGGCCGGCTCGCCGTCCAGCAGCAGGGTGACCGCATCGACCAGTGCATCCGGATAGCCCATGCCGCCGCACATCCAGCGGGCGAAGCGCGAGGCCGCCTGCGGGTCCAGCGGCAACATCGCGTTGACCGGCATCAGCGCCGCGAAGAGGTTGGCGCCGAAGGCGTAACGATCCTCGGCGCAAGCGCTGGCGTGCCCGTCGCGTTGCGGCGCTCGCGAGGCGAAGCCCGGCGTGCACAGGCCGGAAGGGCGGTCCAGACCGTCTTCCACCGCGGCTTCCAGGTCGATGATGCGCACGCGGCCGTCGTCCTCGACCATGATGTTGTGGAACGAGAAGTCGCCCAGCGTGATGCGTGCCGCATGGACCGTTTCCAGCGCCTGAGCGATGCGCGCGAACACATCGCACACCTCGTGCAGGAAACGGGCGACATCGGCTCGCGTGGCACGCGTCTTCAGCCACGGGTAGCGTGCGGCCAGCCAGCGACGAAGGGTCTGGCCCTCGATGTATTCCTCGACCAGGTAGTGGTGCTCCCATTCCAGGAAGTACGCCACGGGCGCGGGCGTGATGCCCGAGGACGCCAGCTGCCGCAGCAGCCGGTACTCTTTCAGCAGAAGCGAGGTCGACGACTGCGCGCCGCCGACGTGCGGACGCGCTTCCTTGATGACCACGCGGCGGCCCATGTCGCGATCCACGGCGAGGTAGATACCGCCAGCGGACGAGAAGGCCAGCGCGCTGCGCACGTCGTAGCGCCCGGCATGCAGGCGCAGTGCCGAGGCCTCCGTCGCCGGAACGTCGGACGGAAACGGATCGCGTACCCAGTCGGGCAGGTTGACGTAAGCGGCGCGGACATCCGGCTCCCGCTCGCCATGCGGGCCGCGGAGGAAATATTCGCGCTGACCGCCCGCCGACACCGCGTGATCGCCGCGGATACCGCCGAAACGGTAATGCACGACGCTCGATCCCGGGCATCGACGGTCGCTGAGGATGTAGGGGCCGACGAAGCCGGCAAGCACCGCCTGCAGCTCTTCCAGCACCTCGCGGAAGGCCTTCGGATCCTTCGGATAGACGGTGATGAACTTTCCCGATGCGCCACGTGGCCACCGCTTGCCGTTCATCGACGCATGCATGCGCGCATCGACAGCGAATTTGAATGCCACGCCCATCGCGACCAGGGTGGCGGGCGTGATCGACAGTACGATCCCCGCCGTGGACACCACGGAGGACACGTGGATCTTCCAGCCCTGCATCGGCAACGGCGCACCGGGGGGCAGGCAGTGCATCCATACGCCGGAGCGATGCATCCGCCAGTCGGCCGGCAAGGTACGACGTACCGGCTCGACGAAATCGCCCTCGTCGATCGCACGGTTGCCATGGATTTCGAAGAAGTCCCGATCGACGGCGGTGTAGTAAAGGAGTTCGGTGCGACGTTCGACCGGCATAGCCATCCTTGATCTTGCGCGAAAAAAAACCCGGCACACGCGGCGACCCGGACGCCGCCGCGCGTGCCTTCGTCCCCGTCCCCGCAGTGCGTCCTCCCGGACGCGCCACGGTATGGACGAGAAAGCTAGTGACCGTCGAAACCGTCGGCGTTGGCGAACGAGCACGCACCCCAGCTGCATGAGCTGGTGGGGGTGTCGGCTTCGCCGGCGACGCCGGGTTCGGCGTCGAGCAACTGCAATCTGAGTACGTGATCCATGTCATCTCTCCTGGCCGATGGAAACGCGCCTTACCCGGGGGAGCGGGCGGCGCCATGGCGAATCTAGGAGGACGATCCGGGCGCCACAACGGAAAAACGCGTCAAGTGCGCCGAATACCGCACGGACACCTAAGTATCGGCGGGCACCGCGCGATTCCGGTCGGCTCGCGCGTCCGGAAGCGGACGTTTCCGTCCGTATGCGGACAGCGCCTTACGCATCGCCCAGGGGCAGGTTGACGATGGCCAGCGCACCGCGACAGCTCTCGCGGTCGCGAAGGTCGACGTTGCCCGCGTGCGCATCCACGATGAGGCGGGTGAGCGTGAGCCCGATGCCCGAGCCGGTGGGCTTGGTGGTGAAGAACGGTACGAACAGCGAGGCACGCCCGGGCAGGCCCGCTCCCTCGTCCTCGATGGTGATACGCACGTGCGTACCGGCCAGCGCCCAATCCACACGCACGGCGCCCCCCAGGGGCACGGCCGATTCCACCGCGTTGCGCAGCAGGTTGATGAAGGCCTGGTCGAGCTGGTCCTCGTCGCCCACGACCGTGACGACGGCTGTACCGACGACGGCGATGTCCATGCGATGCTCCAGCAAGGCAAGGCGTCGCAGGGCCTGGTCGAGGCGGAAGGGCCGTGGGCGCAACGGTGGCAGGCGCGCCAGGCGCCCGTAGCCCGACAGAAAACGTGCCAGCGATTCGGATCGACGACCGATCACTTCCAGGCCCTCGCGCAGTTCGCCTTCCACCGCCTTGCGGCCTTCGTCTTCCAGCAGTGCGGACAGGCTGCCTGCGATCGACCCGATGGGCGCGAGCGAGTTGTTCAGCTCGTGGCTGAGCACGCGGATCAGGCGCTGCCAGGCATCGCGCTCCTCTTCGCCCAGCGCGACGCTGACATCGTGCATCATCACCATCGTGTTCTCGTGGCCTTCGCTGTACCAGACGGCGCGCTGCACGATCCAGCGGCCACCACGCGTGGCGAAATCCCACGTCAGGATCGTGTTCTCCGCCGCCGCCATCACCGGGCCGAGGCCCAGCGAGGCGATGTCGCGCCCGATGACGCTGTCGTTCGCCGCGCCGATCAGGCATCGTGCCGCGGGATTGATCATCACCAGGCAGCCGTCGCGGTCCACCACGAAGACCGGGTCCTGCAGCGTAGTCAGTGTCTTGCCGAGGAAACGCAGGCTCTCGGTGCGTTTGCGCCGGCCATCGCGCAGGGTATCGGTGAGCATGTTGATGTCGGCGACCAGGCCACGCAGCGGATGGTGCACCGAGGGCAACCGTGCGCGGACACTGTAGTCGCCCGCACGTAGCGCGGCGAGCAGCGTTTCCAGCGTGCGCCATGCATGCATCATGTGCCATGCGATCACGGCGAACAGGAAAAGACTGGTGGCCAGCCCCGCCGTGAAGACAAACACGCGCCAGGCCACCGGAAGGCCCAGGCCGGCTAGCAGCGCGCCCGCGACGGCCAGGGGTGCCACGGCGGCCACGCACCAGGGTGCCACCACCCGCAGCTGCGCGGGGCGGCGGATGAACGGTGGCCTGGACGTGTCGGCGGGCATGGTCGTCAGGCCGTCGGGTCGAACCCGCCCCTCGCGCGGTGCTTTTCCAGGCGCCGGTACAGCGACTGCCGCGATATGCCCAGGGCATCGGCGGCGCGCTGCAGGTTGTTGTCGTGCCGCTCCAGTGCCTGCCGGACCAGCATCTCCTCCGCCTCGGGCAGGGTCAGGCGGTCGAGCAGCAGCGGCAAGGGCTCCGGCGCCGAGAGACCCAGGGTTTCCGCGTCGATGTCGTCATGACGGCCCAGCAGGACGGCGCGTGCGACGACATGCTCCAGCTCGCGCACGTTGCCCGGCCACGGATAGTTGCGCAGGGCACGTTCCGCCGAGGGCGTGAGCGCCATGCCACCCCTGCCACGCCGCACACACTCGCGCAGCAGGAAATGGCGCGCCAGCGGCACGATGTCTTCCACGCGTTCCCGCAGCGAAGGCAGGCGTACCTGCATCGCGTTGAGCCGGTACAACAGGTCGCGCCGGAAGCGGTTCGCCCGGATGGCGGCCTCCAGGTCGGCATTGCTGGTGGAAACGACCCGCACATCGATGCGCCGCGTGTGCAGGGAATCGCACCGCTCAAACTCGCCCTCCTCCAGCAGGCGCAGCAGCTTGGCCTGTTGCGGCGGCGGAATGGTGCCCACCTCTTCCATGATCAGGGTGCCTCCCTGCGCCAGTTCGAACCGGCCGGGCCGGGGCGACGGCAACTCCTCGCCGAACATCTCCCCGGCGAAGCGCGCCTCCGACAGGCTGGCCATGTCGACGCGGATGAGCGGCTGCTCGGCGCGCGGCGACAAGGCATGGATCTCGCGGGCGAGCAACGATTTGCCGCTGCCGTTCTCGCCCAGCACCAGCACGTTCCCATCGCCGCCGGCGATCCGCGAGGCCAGTTCCACCACCCGCCGCATGGCCGACGACTCGCACACCCGCATCACATCGGCGGACTGCCGCGACAGCGCGGTTTCGGTGCGCAGCCGGAGGTTTTCCTCGCGCATCTGCCGCAGGGCGATCTGCGAGCGCACGGTGTGCACCATGCGCGCGTTGTTCCACGGTTTCTCGATGAAATCCGCCGCGCCGATCCGCATGGCGCGCACGGCCAGGTCGACGCTGCCCCAGGCGGTCATCACCACGATCGGCAGCTCGGGCATGTCGTGGCGCAGGCGCGCGATCAGGTCCAGCCCCTCGAGTCCGGAGGTGGTGTCCACGCCGTAGTTCAGATCGAGGATGGCGCAGGCGAAGTTCGTCCGTACGACGGCATCGCAGGCGGCCTCGGGCGAATCGGCTTCCACCGAGGCGATGCCCTCGGAGCGCATCAGGATGCGCAACGACAGGCGGATATCGGGATGATCGTCGACGATCAGCACCGGCAGTGACGGGTCGGTGGCGTTTCCGTACATCGGATCTGTTCTCCTCTCAGCCGCCACGCAGAACGGCAAGCGGTTCCATGGTGATGGCTCGCCATCCCGGCACCACCGCGGCAACCAACGCCGCGGTGACGAAGACCAGGCAGGCCACGGCCACCACCACGCCATCGATGTCGTCGACGCGCGTATACGACCGGGACAACAGGACACCGGCCACGCCCAGCAAGGCGCCGAGGCAGGCGATCGCAAGGTAACGCGTCACCACGTCGTGGGCCAGGCGCCGCTGCGGTGCACCCAGGGCCACGCGCAGCGCCAGTTCGCGACGCCGGCCGGCCATGTCGACCGACTGGCTGGAGTACTGGCCCACGGCGGCCAGGAACAGGGCCGCGAGCGAGAGCGCACACAGCAGCACCGCGTTCCGTCGGGCGGCCGCGGTCACGGCACGCACCAGGTCGCCCAGCGGCCGGGTGTCGCCGGCGGCCAGCCCGGGCGCGACGGTGCGCAGTCGTCGCTCGAAGGCGTCGCCATTGTCCGTCGAGCCCACCGGCGAACGACGCCAGACCGCGTACATCGGCATGAGCCGGCGAATGAAGGTGAACACCGTGGCATCGACCTGCTTCAGGGGCACGAACACCGTGGCCACGGCGCGTTCGCCGGCGCCGGCGACGCGCGTGTCGGCCGTGACGCCGACGATGCGCAGGGGCGGCATGGGGGCGAGGTGCGAGTCGGGCCGGGCGATATCGCCCAGGCCACCACCCATGGTTTGCCGGAACGTCTGGTTGACCCATGCCACCCGTGGAGTGCCGGCGTGATCGCCCGCATCGAATGCCCGGCCGAGCAACCGGTTCAGTCCCATCGCCTCGGCCGCGCCTTGGGTCACGATGGCGTAGCGAACGAAGTGCCGGCGACCGGCGGCGTCCAGGAAAGGCATGACCAGGCCGTCGCCCAGCGGCAACAGGTTGGTGAAGCCCATCGCGCCATCCGGCGAAGCCGTGTACGCGTCCCGGCGAAGGGCATCGAACAGGTCCGACACATCGGTGCGCGCGGGATAGGAAACCATGTCGGGCTGCAACGGTGCGAAATAGGCATCCTTGGCATCGAAGCCCGGTGCGATGCTTTCCAGTCGCAGACATCGGGCCAGGGCTGCCACGCCGAACACCAGCAGTGCGCTGGCCATGGCCGCCTGGACCAGCACCATGCCGCGGCGTGCGTAACGCGCCATCCGCCCGGGCCCGGCGCTCCCCGCGATGGCCACACGTTCCCGCAGGAGGTCGTCGATCCGGTCGTGCACGGAGGCGGAGGCCGCCGCCACCGCGACCAGGAGGGCATCGGCGCAGCCCGTGAGCCAACGTACCGTGGTGGACGCCTCGACGGGTAACGAGGTACTGCGCCAGGCCGCGGGCACCACGTCGCGGAAGACGTCCACCACCACATCGCCCAGCGGAATGCCGAGGGCCGCAGCAGCCAGGCCGATCGCCGCGGCTTCCGCGGCGGCGATGGACCAGGGCGTCAATGCGTGGGCGCCGAGCGCCATGCGGATGGCGGTATCGCGCGAACGGGCCAGGCCCCGGCCCAGCATGAGGTTGGATAGGTTAATGCCCGCGATCACCAGCACGCCCACGGCGGCACCCAGCATGCCCAGCAACGCCGGACGCGCCTGCCAGGTCAGTACGTGCCTGAGCGAGGTGGCGCCGAAGTTGGCGCCGTCGCCCGTATCGATGCCCGGACGGCCGGCCTGTGCCCGCGCACGCGCCGCCACGGCATCCGACAGGGCCTGCACATGCATGCCCGCCCCGAGCCGCGCCACGGGGATCAGGTTCTCGGCCGTGTCGTCGTCGGCCCCGGCGATGCCCAGCGGCACCACCACGTCCACGTCCGTCAGGAAGCGATAGCCCCGCGGCAGTACGCCGACGATGGACAGGCGGTGGCCTTCCACCGTGAGCGAATGCCCCACGACGTCCTTGCGTCCACCCAAACGGTGCTGCCAGACCTCGTAGGAGACCATCGCCCCATATTCGTCCGTGAGGTTGCGGCCGAGGGCCGGGACGACGCCCAGCGTGTCCAGGAAGCCGGCGTCCACTCCCTCTCCGTGGAGCAGCCAGCGCCGTTCGTCGAAGATGACGTTCATCGCTCGCGGCAGTCGGGTCGCGCCGCGCGAGGCCACTCCCGGCAGGTCGTCCATCGCCGCGACATACCGCGGCGAGGCGATGGGCGTGGGGTCGTCCCGGTAGCGTGCGCCATACAGCGCAACCCGTTCGCTGTCGACAAGAGGCAGCGGCCGCCACAGCAGGGCGTCGACCAGCGTCAACGCCGCGGAGAGCGCGGCGATGCCGATCGCCAGCGTCGACACGGCCAGGACGAAGAAGCCGGGACGCCGTAGCATCGCAGCCCAGGCATGCAGGCAGGACGCCACCCATCCACTCATGTGAAAGGCTCCGCCAGCCGGCGATCGTCCAGGCCGGAGGCCTCCTCGCGACGCCATTGCGCATAGCTGCTCTCGTCCACCACGCGGCCGTCGAGCAAGCGGACGGTGCGGTCGGCCGCCCAGCGGAAGCGTTCCTCGTGGGTCACCATGCAGATCGTGCGTCCCTCGCCGTGCAGGCGGCTGAGCAAGGTCATGATCCGCTCGCCGCTGGCCAGGTCGAGACTGCCCGTCGGCTCGTCGGCGAGCAGGATCGCCGGACTGCCGGCCAGGGCCCTGGCCACCGCCACATGCTGCTGCTGCCCCCCGGAAAGCTGCGAGGGGAAATGGTGCATCCGGTGGGTCATGCCCACGTCGTCCAATGCCTCCAGCACACGCCGCCGGCGTTCCTCGCGCCCCATCGACGTGCGATAGGTCAGCGGCAACGCGACGTTGTCGAAGACATCCAGGTCGCCGATGAGGTTGAACGCCTGGAACACGTAGCCGATGCGCTGGTTGCGCAGCCGTGCCCGCGCGGCGCGCCCGAGGCCTTCGACCGCGGCGCCTTCGAAGATGAGCGCCCCCTCGGTGACCACGTCGAGCAGGCCCATCAGCGATAGCAGCGTGGTCTTGCCGCACCCCGAGGGTCCGGCCACGGCCAGGAATTCCCCCTGCCGTACCTCCAGATGGATATCCGTCAGGACATGGTTCTCGATGCCCGCGGAGCGGAACACCTTCGCCACGCCGCGCATGGCGATGACGGGATCTTTCGGTGGCGCTGGCATGCACATTTTCCTGCGGCGGCATCGGGAGACTAACGCGGCAACTTCGCGTTGTTGTGCAGGGCCCGTAGGCGCGCATCGCTGTTTGCGCTTTTTTGCCGAATCGGCATATGGGTCAGTCCTTACGGAAATGAGGTGCGGCAGCCAGGGCCGCGTGCGCTACCATCCCGCGTCGCCCCCGCCAACACCGCAAGGCCCCGCCGCATGGCCGTCTCCTCGACCGATCCCGCTTGGTTCCTTCCCCACGACCGTGAACTGGGGCGAATGATCCACGATCTGGACGGGTCGACCCTCGGCCTGGGCCCGGCCGCCGCCTGGCCGGTCGCGTTCCAGCATGCGCTGGCCACGGTGCTGCGCGCCGATGCGCCCATGGCGCTGCTCTACGGCCCCGACGGCGTGCTCTTCTACAACGACGCCTACCGCGCCATTGCGGGCATGCGCCACCCCGACATCCTGGGGCGGCCCATCGCGGACGCCTTGCCCGAACTGGCCGATTTCCACCGCAACGTGCTCGATGTGGTGCTGGCCGGTGGCGCGCTCGCCTACCGCGACCAGCACGTGGTGCTGAATCGCTCGGGCGAATCGGAGGATGTCTGGCTGCATATCGATTTCAGCCCGGTGGTCGAGCCTTCGGGCACGCCCGTCGCCGTGCTGGCCGTGCTGAAGGAAACCACGCGGCGCGTGGAGATCGAGGAACGCCTGCGCATCGCCCAGCAAGCCGGTGGCGTGGGCTCGTTCGAGTGGTTCCCGGAAACCGGGCGGCTGGAGGTTTCCGACCAGTACCGGCGCATCTGGGGCCTGCCAGCCGAGGGGCCCGTCACCGACGCCATGCTCAGCCGCCTGCTGCACCCGGACGACCGCGGCGAGGCCGCGCCGCAACGACTGGGGCGGGCCAATCCCCTGGACTACACCGAATACCGGCGCCTCGACCCGGTCACCGGGGAGGTGCGCTGGATCGCCCGCCGGGGTGAGGTGATCGCCCACGAGGGGCAGGCCCGGCGCCGGTTCATCGGCATCGTCATGGACATCACCGCACGCAAGCGGGCCGAGAACGAACTGGCCACGTTCGCGGCCACGTTGCAGGAGCGCGTCACCGAGCGCACCGCCGAACTGCTGCGTACCCAGGACGCCCTGCGCCAGAGCCAGAAGATGGAGGCGCTCGGCAACCTCACCGGTGGCGTGGCGCACGATTTCAACAACCTGCTGCAGGTGATCAGCGGCAACCTGCAGTTGCTGGCCGAGGATATCGGCGGCAACGAGCGGGCGGAGCGCCGCGTGCGTCACGCCCTGGCAGGCGTCGCGCGCGGCTCCAAGCTGGCTTCGCAGTTGCTCGCCTTTGGCCGGCGCCAGCCGCTCGCGCCCAAGGTGGTGAACGTGGGGCGCTTCATCCGCGACATGGACGACCTGCTGCGACGCACGCTGGGCGAAGCCATCGAGGTGGAAACCATCGTCGCCGGCGGGCTGTGGAACACGCTGATCGATCCGGGCAACGTGGAGAACGCGCTGCTGAACCTGGCGATCAACGCGCGTGACGCCATGGACGGCCAGGGCCGGCTGACCATCGAGGCCGGCAACGCGTACCTCGATGCCAGCTACGTGGATGCGCTGGACGATGCCGAGGTGGCCGCGGGCCAGTACGTGCTGCTGGCGGTGACCGACACCGGGCACGGCATCGACGCCACCATCGTCGACAAGGTGTTCGAACCGTTCTTCACCACCAAGGCGGAGGGACGCGGTACGGGGCTGGGCCTGTCCATGGTGTATGGCTTCGTCAAGCAGTCCGGCGGCCACATCAAGGTCTACAGCGAGCCGGGCGAGGGCACTACCGTCAAGCTCTACCTTCCGCGTACCACGCAATCCGAGGACATCGTGGTGGACGTCGATGCCGGGCCCGTGACCGGCGGCACCGAGACCGTGCTGGTCGCGGAGGACGACGACTCGGTACGCGAGACCGTGGTTGCCATGCTGGCGGACCTGGGTTATCGCGTGCTCAAGGCCCGCGATGCACAGAGCGCGCTGTCGATCATCGACAGCGGCATTCCCATCGACCTGCTGTTCACGGACGTCGTCATGCCCGGCGCGCTGAAAAGCCCCGAACTGGCGCGCAAGGCGCGCGAACGCCTGCCCGGCGTGGCCGTACTATTCACGTCGGGCTACACCGAGAACTCGATCGTGCACGGTGGCCGCCTGGACGAGGGCGTGGAGTTGCTGAGCAAGCCCTACACGCGCGAGACGCTGGCACGAAGGCTCCGCCAGATCCTCTCGGCCCAGGCGCTGCGTAACGAGGGCGACCCCGCGGCCCAGGTCGCCGCGCCGGAGTCGCCGCCTGCCGCCCGCGCGGTGCGCATCATCGTCGTGGAGGACGACTGGCTGGTCCGCAGCACCGTCGTCGAGATGCTGCAACTGCGCGGGCACGAGGTGCGCGAGGCCGGCGACGGCCATCGAGCCGTGGCCCTGTTCGACGAGGCGGAAGCCGACCTGCTGATCACCGACGTGGGCCTGCCCGGCATCTCCGGCATCGAACTGGCGGCCATGCTGCGCGAACGGCGGCCGGCGCTGCCCGTGATCTTCGCCACCGGCCATGCGGGAACGGCCGGGCTGCCCGCCGACCCCTGCAGCGTGGTCCTGGCCAAACCCTACGGTTCCACCGCGCTGAACCAGGCGGTGACGCGCCTGTTTTCCGCGCCGGCCGGCGGCGGCGACGTTACGCCGCCAGGGGACGGCACGTAGCGGTCAGACCCACGCCAAAACCTTGCGGCCCAACGACGTAATCGTTTACACGTAACGGTATTTACGTACCCACTTCGTGGCGCGATGCCGGTATCCTTGCCCGCCTGACGCGTCCGCTCGCGTGTCCACATCGCTTTCCAAGGCCGAACCATGAACCGTGATCCCCGCATCGAAGACCTGATCGCCCGCATGACCGTCGAAGAGAAGGTCGGCCAGCTGGGGTGCTTTGCGGACGCCCTGCGCCCGTTCGCGCCGGACATCAACCCGGAAGCCAACGCGCTGGGTGCCGCGGAGGTCCGCGAGCAGATCCGGGCTGGCCGCGTGGGCGCCCTGTTCAATGGCGTGGGCGCGGCCGAAGGTCGCGAGGCGCAGCGCATCGCCGTCGAGGAAAGCCGCCTGGGCATCCCGTTGCTGCTGGGTGCCGACGTCATCCACGGCATGCGCACCGTGTTCCCCATCCCGCTGGGCGAGGCCTCCACGTTCGAGCCGGCACTAGCCGAGCGCACCGCGCGGGCCACGGCAGTGGAAGCCACCGCCGCCGGTATCCACTGGACCTTCGCGCCCGCCGTGGACATCGCCCGCGACCAGCGCTGGGGCCGCGTGGCCGAAGGCGCCGGCGAGGACGTGGTGCTGGGCTCGGCGTTCGCCGCCGCGCGTGTGCGCGGCTTCCAGGGCCCGGACCTCACCGCCGACGACGCGCTGCTGGCCACGCCGAAGCATTTCGCCGCCTATGGCGCCGTGGCCGGCGGCATGGAATACAACGCCGTGGACATCGCACCGCAGACGTTGCGCGACGTGCACCTGCCGCCGTTCAAGGCCGCCGTCGATGCCGGCGCGCTCACTTTCATGAGCGCCTTCAACGACATCAACGGCGTGCCGGCCTCGGCCAATCGCGAACTGATGACCGATATCCTGCGCGGCGAATGGGGCTTTCCGGGCCTGGTGGTGTCCGACTATACCGCCGACATGGAGCTGATCGCTCACGGCTTTGCCGACGGCGAGCGCGATGCCACGCGGCTGGCCTTCGCCGCCGGCGTGGACATGAGCATGCAGAGCGGTTTCTACGCCGAACACCTGCCCGATCTGGTCGCCGCCGGCGAGGTGTCGATGGACGTGCTGGACGAAGGCGTACGTCGCGTCCTCACCGTGAAGCACGCCATCGGCCTGCTCGACAACCCGTACCGTTCGCTCGATGCCGACGTCGAGGCGGACACCTCGAAAAATGCGGCGCATGCCGAGCTGGCGCGCGATGCATCGCGCCGTTCCATCGTGATGCTGAAGAACGACGGCATCCTGCCGCTGCGCACGTCCGGCCAGAAGATCGCCCTGATCGGGCCGTTCGGTGCCGACGTGGACAACCTCGAAGGCTGCTGGACGCTGTTCGGCGACAAGGCGCGCCACATCAACATCGAAGCGGGCCTGCGCGCCGCCCTGTCCGCCGGGGATGCGCTGGAAGTCGTGGCCGGCAGCGGCATCGAGGAGGCGCTGGACGGAGGCATCGACGACGCGGTGGCCGCTGCGAAGCGCGCCGACGTGGTGCTGCTGGCCATCGGTGAGCCGCAGGTCTACTCCGGCGAGGCGCAGTCACGTACGCAGATCGTCGTGCCGCCGGCGCAGCAGGCGCTGGCCGAAGCCGTCGCCGCCACCGGTACGCCCGTGGTCGTGCTGCTGAAGAACGGCCGGGCGCTCGCGCTCACGGGTGCCGTGCGCAACGCGAACGCCATCCTGGTCACCTGGTTCCTCGGCAGCCAGACCGGCCCGGCCATCGCCGACGTCGTGTTCGGCGC
>Ga0105239_10002678_pt1 | contig 22431 bp, 23 predicted proteins | sample KBSC44metaG_FD_92761 | JGI IMG/M metagenome (GOLD analysis project Ga0105239, IMG submission 92761) | Corn rhizosphere microbial communities from Kellogg Biological Station, Michigan, USA - KBS C4-4 metaG | ecosystem: Host-associated > Plants > Roots > Rhizosphere > Soil | place: Michigan, USA... | reverse complement strand
GTTGCGCCGTGGTCCAGGCCGCAATCTTGTCGTCCTCGCGCGTCAATTTTTGGACGGCGTGACTCACGATCCGAATTCCCGCGTCTTCCAGAATTCGCCTGTCGTCCTCCGATAGCTGGGTGGGATGGCCCAACGTCAGCACGGTGAGATCGTCGGTATAACCCCGCAACAGCAGCGCTTCCTTGATCCGGCAATGGCCATAGGCGACGAGTGCAATCCGTTTGCCGGTGGCCTCATAGGCGTCGCAGATCGGGCAATGGCGGATCAGTCCGGCTTCCACCAGCGATCGTGCGTCGGCTATCTGTGGTTCGACATCGAGACCGCCGGTCGCGAGCAGGACTTTCGCGGCACGGATTGCGCCGCCTTTCCACGCCGCGAGAAAGCCTCGCGGCTGAATTTCGATGCGCTCGATTTGACCGGCTAATCGGTGCACGCCGTATTTGTCCGCCTGCTCGCGCAACGCTTCCAACAGCGCAGGGCCTTTCACCCCTTCGCTAAATCCCAACACGTTATGCGATACGGGTATCCAGGATGCGCGGCTGGCGCCACCGTCGACCAGAACGGCAGTTCGCCGGAACCGGCCCAAATAGGTCGCCGCGATCAGGCCTGCCGGTCCACCGCCGACGATCAGACAATCAACTTCGAGTTCCATGGTTGCCCCTTCGCGATGCGATCTTGTGTCTTCACATATTCCTTCGTGGTGTCAGGAACGCTTCAGCCTGGAAGTTGTTACCCCAGCGAAGCGGGAAATTGCGAACAAGTCCGCTCCGGAGTCAGGCCAGATGTCTTCAACGGCATTGCTGCAAATTCTTCTTCCCGTAACCGACAACGACGGCAAACCGTTTCCCGATGCGACGTTGCGCGCCATTCAAAAAGAACTGTGCGACCGCTTCGGGGGCGTGACCGCCTATGACCGCGCGCCGGCCGAGGGGATTTGGCGGAGCGGCGATGGGAAAGAAAAAGACGAGATCATTATCGTCGAGGTCATGACGGATGAACTCGACCGCGATTGGTGGCGCGGCTTCAAGAAACGGGTTGAGGCGGCGCTCGGCCAGTCCGAACTGGTCGTACGCGCGCAGACGATCGAGAGACTTTGAGCACTAAGCCGATGCAACACGCAGCGCCGTCGCGCGCATTAGTGCGAAAAAGGCAACTACGGTCAGGCCCATCCGGATCCAGTCGAGGTTGATCCACATCCGCGCCATCGCGGTGATCTGATCGCCCGAAAGACCGGCGCCGTCCTTTTCGAACAGCGGGATCACGCCTTTCGGCACGAAATAGATCGCGGTCCACACCAGCGCGACGAGGAAGCATCCGAGTGCAACGCCGATCCAGAGCCGCCGCCCGCGCATGCGCCAGTTGGCGATCAGCGCCAGTACCAGCGACAATCCCACCGGGATCAGGATCCTCGTCCAGAACGCGCCGATCGATTGCGCCACGGCCGGATCGTGAAAATACCGCACCAGCGAACCGGGCAAATCGCCGGCCCAATAAGGGATCAGCGACATGCGCTGATAGACCGATCCGCCGACCAGAATCCCCATGAAAAGCGCCGCCAGCCAAAGAAGCCCTTCGGCAATCTTCTGCCCTGTTGTCATGCTGTTCCCCCGCAGCAACCACCCCATTATAGAATATCCCACATGGTGCGGGAACGAATTTAAGGGTTCGCCGTTCTGAGGTTGGCTGGGAAAAACCCAATCACTCGAGTGGCGTATGTACAAAAAGGAAAGAGCGGATAATTACCGCCTCATGGCCAAGGACCTCCGTGCCATTGCCGACAGCGTGAAGCACCAGGAGGCCCAATCCGATATCGCGGGTCTGGCCCACCGTTATGAGCGGCTGGCGGAGAGGCTCGAAACCGGGTTTCCCGGCCAAGCAGATCCGGATTCCGAATCCAGGCATAACCTTCAGGACTGGGCTGCGGCCTGCTCGGACTGACGCGCGGGCGCAGCTTCGCCGTCGGCAAGCCGGAAACCGGGTTGACCGCTTGCGCCTGATTGCAAGGCTGATTGGGCAGGGAACGAACCCGTTCCCGCGGTGCTTCGGCGCTGGTCAGATCTTCACCCATCGCAGCCGCAACGCGTTGGCCACCACGCTCACCGAAGAGAGCGCCATCGCGGCGGCGGCAAATTCCGGTGACAGCAGGATCCCGAAATTCGGATAGAGCACGCCGGCGGCAACCGGCACGCCGATGGCGTTGTAGACGAACGCGAAGAACAGGTTCTGACGGATGTTGCGCATCGTGGCGCGCGACAGCAGCCGCGCCCGCACGATGCCAGTCAAATCTCCTTTGAGCAGCGTGACACCCGCGCTTTCCATCGCGACATCGGTCCCCGAGCCCATCGCGATGCCGGCGTCTGCCGCCGCGAGCGCCGGTGCGTCATTCACACCATCGCCTGCCATCGCGACGACGCGGCCCTCTTTCTTCAGCCTGGCGACAACCGCGCTTTTTTGGTCCGGAAGGATTTCGGCCTCGACGTCCGCGATGCCCAGTCTGCTTGCGACGGCGAGCGCGGTGGTCCGGTTGTCGCCGGTGAGCATGACGAGCCGCACGCCGTCGTGGCGCAGCGCGTCAAGCGCGCCTTGCGTCGTTTCCTTGATGGGATCGGCGATGGCGAACACGCCCGCGAGCGCACCATCGATGGCGGCAATGATCGCCGTTGCACCGTCTTTGCGCAGCGCATCGGCTTTGGATGCAAGTGCGGCGGTGTCGATGCCCTGTTCCGTCATGAAAGGCAGATTGCCGAGCAGGATTTTGCGGCCTTCCACCGTGCCGAGGGCGCCTTTGCCGGAGGGAGAATCGAACCCGCTCACCGGCGGGATGGCAAGCTTGCGCGTTTCGGCAGCGGAAACGATCGCCGCCGCAAGCGGATGTTCGCTCGCGCGCTCCACGCCGGCGGCGAGGCGCAGCAATTCATCCTCCTCGAAACCCTGTGCCGCGATCACGGCGGTGACGGTGGGCCTGCCTTCGGTCAGCGTGCCGGTCTTGTCGATGACGAGCGTGTCGATACGTTCCATCGTCTCGAGCGCTTCGGCGTTCTTGACCAGCACGCCAGACTGCGCGCCGCGCCCAACGCCCACCATGATGGACATCGGCGTGGCAAGGCCAAGCGCGCAGGGACACGCGATGATGAGCACCGTAACGGCGGAAACGAGCGCGAATGCAAAGCGCGGCTCCGGCCCGAACGAATACCACGCCGCGAACGCGATCAGCGCGCCGACGATCACGGCCGGAGCGAACCAGCCGGACACCCGATCCGCCATGCGCTGGATCGGCGCGCGGCTTCGCTGCGCGTCCGCGACCATCTGCACGATGCGCGACAGCATGGAATCGCTTCCGACCTTCTCGGCGCGGATCACCAGCGCGCCCGAACGGTTGAGGGTGCCGCCGATGACCTTGTTGCCGGTGTCCTTGGTCACCGGCATGGATTCGCCCGTCACCATCGATTCATCGACGGCGGAACGGCCTTCCACCACCACGCCGTCGACCGCGATCTTCTCGCCGGGACGCACGCGCACCCTGTCGCCGATCTTGATGCTTTCGAGCGGCACTTCCTCCTCGCCGCCATCGCTGAGCTTGCGCGCGGTCTTGGGCGCCAGGTTCAACAGCGCGCGGATCGCGCCCGATGTATGCTCGCGGGCGCGCAACTCCAGCACCTGGCCGAGCAGCACCAACACGGTGATGACGGCGGCGGCTTCGTAATAGACCGGCACCATGCCGCCTTCGTCGCGGAAGGCGGATGGAAAGAGATACGGAAACACGGTGGCTACGACGCTGTACGTCCACGCTACCCCGGTGCCGAGCGCGATGAGCGTGAACATGTTGAGGTTCCGCGATGTGAGCGAAGCCCATGCGCGGGTGAAGAACGGCCATCCCGCCCACCACACTACCGGCGTTGCGAATGCAAACTGAAGCCACTGCGAAACATCGGGGCGGATAGAACGGCCAAGCCCCAAAATGTCGCCAAGCATGCCCAGCAGCACGACCGGTGCGGAAAGTGCCACGCCGATCCAGAATCGCCGTGACATATCCGCGAGTTCGAGATTGTGGATGTGCTCGCCGGTTGCAACCACCGGCTCCAGTGCCATGCCGCAGATCGGGCAAAAGCCAGGATGGTCCTGCCGGATCTGCGAATGCATCGGGCAGGTGTAGATCGTGCCTGCCGGTGCCGCATGCTCGCTATGGGCGCCATGAACATGGTGTTCATGGTGGTCATGGCTTTGGCACGTATGGGGTTGGCTATTTTCCATATTTGCCGAACAGCTCGACCAGTTCCCTGAATTTGCCGGTCTGGTCCTTGGCATTGCCGCTCTTGATGGCATCGGCCACGCAATGGGCTGCGTGGTCTTTCAGCACGTGCTCCTCCACTTTGCGGAGCGCCGCCTTGACCGCCTGGATTTGCGTCAGGATGTCGATGCAGTAGCGGTCTTCTTCGACCATGCGCGCCACGCCACGCACCTGCCCTTCGATGCGGGTCAGCCGCATCAATACACTTTTGTTAGGCGAATGATGTGTTTGCTTTTTCATCTTGTATACCCCCATGGGGTATATTAGGCTTCTGCGACCAATGTACAAGAGGCCTCAGTGTGTCGCGTTTTCAGAAAGGCCTTTTGACAGGCGCTGTGGGCCTGCTTGCCGCGATCGTCGTGGTGGGAGCAGTCCTTGCCGGTTTGGGTGCCTACGATGTCGGTGCCGATTCTCCCCACACTGCGCTGACGCGCGCGGTCATCGGGTTCGTGCGCGAACGATCCGTTGAGGTTCGCGCGGCCGACATCAAAGTGCCGCCGTTGAACGACCCGAAAATGATCGCCGAAGGGGCGGAGCATTACGACGCCATGTGTACCGGCTGCCACCTCGCGCCGGGCATGAGCGACAACGAAATGCGTCCCGGTATGAATCCCCGGCCGCCGGCGCTTGCGAAGATCCCGCCCGACGATCCAACCGAACAGTTCTGGATCATCAAGCACGGCATCAAGATGACGGCGATGCCCGCGTGGGGCACGACCCATTCCGATGAGGAAATCTGGAACATGGTCGCGCTGCTCCAGAAGCTGCCGAAGATGACCCCCGCGGAGTATCGCGCGCTCGTCGCCGTTTCCGGCAAACATCACGCCATGGACATGGAGCACTGACCAATGCGCCGCGTCCTGTTTGTTTTTCTACTCACGGCCGGGCCCGCTTTCGCGCAAGACGATATGGCGAACATGCCCGGCATGTCCCAACCTTCGCAGACGGGCCAGACAGACAATCAAAAGAAGAGCGCCATGCCTGGAATGGAGAATATGCCGGGCATGCCGGGCATGTCGGACATGGGGCTCCTCGGCTCCTATCCGATGTCGCGCGACGCCTCGGGCACGAGCTGGCAGCCGGACGCAGCCCAGCACAGCGGCGTGCACTGGATGCTGGGCGATTGGTCCCTCATGACCCACGCAACACTTTGGGGCATCTACGACAGTCAAAGCGGGCCGCGCGGCGCCGACCAATTCTTTGCGCCGGGAATGCTCATGACGTCGGCCCGCCGCGAACTCGATGGCGGCGACACGCTGAGTTTCCGCGCCATGCTTAGCCCCGATCCCTTCATGGGCCGGAGCGGATACCCGCTGCTGCTCGCGACCGGCGAGACGGCGAATGGCGTGACACCGCTGATCGACCGCCAGCATCCGCACGATCTGTTCATGGAATTGTCGGGCACCTACAGCCACAAATTCTCGCACGAGGACAGCGCGTTCTTCTATTTCGGCTATCCGGGCGAAACCGCGCTCGGCCCCACGGCCTTCATGCACCGCGCGTCGTCAATGGATATTCCCGAGGCCCCCATCACGCATCACTGGATGGACTCGACCCACATCACCTTCGGTGTCGCGACGGCAGGCTTCGTGCACGACGACTGGAAGATCGAAGTCTCGCAATTCACGGGCCGCGAGCCCGATCAATACCGCTTCGATTTCGACACCCCGCGCTTCGACTCCACAGCGGTCCGCGCGAGCTGGAATCCGGACGAACATTGGTCGCTGCAAACGTCCTGGGGCCATCTCAAGAGCCCCGAACAGCTCGCGCCCAACATCGACGAAAACCGCACGACGGCCAGCGCGACCTATGTCACGCGCCTCGGCGATGAATCCTCTTTCGCCGCGACGCTGGGCTGGGGGTTGAAGAGCGAGAGCAATGGCGCCAACGTCAACGGTGTTCTGCTCGAAGCCGAAGTCAAACCAGCCGAACCGTGGACGGCGTTCGCGCGCGCCGAATGGGAACAGAACGACGAGCTTGTTCCCGGTGGCGCGATCCATGAGGTGAGCGCACTGACGTTGGGCGGCATCCACGACTGGAAAATCGCCGACCATGTGAAGTTCGGCTTGGGCGCGTCCTACACTTTCGATTTCGTCCCACAGCCGCTCAAGACAGTCTACGGCAGCGATCCGCACGGTGTGCTCGGCTTCGCGCGGCTGAAGCTCGAATAGCGGCGTGGGCCCTTTTGCGCGAGTTTCAATCCCAACGCCAAGTACGGACGGGCTATAATGTCCAAAATTGCCAGTAAATCAGTGCGATATCCGCAACGATTAGGCTGCAGTTAAAGGCCGTAACTGCCCAAAACTTCAGTGGTCTCGACTCCCGCTTAACAAAGTCGGTTGTTGCGCCGTAGTCATCGGTCAGTATCAATTCGCCTTTCATGACAATGCGCACGGTCGTCCAGAGCAGAAATGGTAAGACAAGCGCTCCGATCACCGCCCCAAGTTTTAACTCGGTCATCAGCCTGCCTCCTTTAAATGTTCGTGCCGGTGATGAACGTCCGGGTAATGCGGATGGGCGTGTCTTAGCGGCGCGTGGTGGTGGCGATGCGAGTGCGGCTCGCCGGGCGGGTCGTTCGGCCCGTGCTGGTGCTGATGGTGCGCGTCGTGAACGTGCTTGTGTTCGTGATCCAACGCTTCATGCATGTGCTCGTGTTCGTGTGTCTCGCTGAGATGCAGATAAAGGCCGAGCGCCATCAGCGCTCCGGCGATGACAAAGCGCGCGGTCAGCGATTCGTGGAACATGAAAAGCGCGAGTAGGGCACCGACGAATGGCGCGGTCGAGAAATAGGCGCCCGTCCGTGCGGTTCCCAGATGCCGCAGCGCCAGCACGAACAGCACTAGGCTTACGCCATAGCCGAGGAAGCCGACGATGCCGGCGCCCGAGATCGTGGCGGCGCCCGGCAGATGCGCGCCCGTCGCCAGCGCGAGAGCGAAATTCATGGCTCCGGCGACGATGCCTTTGATCATCGCGATCTGAACGGGATCGGCGGCACTTAGTTTGCGCGTGAGGTTGTTGTCGATCCCCCAGGCAAGACAGGCTCCTGCAATCGCGAGCGCGCCAATTCCGATTCCTCCAGGCCCTTCTTGCCAGGACAGCAGGAGCGCGCCTGCGAGAATCGCGAAGGCTCCGATCAAGAGACGCTTATCCACATTCTCGTGGAACACGATCCAGGCAATCGCCATTGTGGCGAGGCCTTCGAGATTCAGCAACAGCGCGGCAGATGCGGCAGGGGTATGCGTAAGTCCCAGCATCAGGAGCAGCGGCCCCAGCATGCCGCCGAAAAACACGATCAGCGCGAGCCAGAAAAGATCGCCGCGCACCAGCGAAGCTTCGGTGCGCTGAAGACCGATGGCGTTGCGCACCAGGCTTACGAGACCAAGCCCCAAGCCCGAGCCTAGATAGAGAAGTCCTGCCAGCAACCACGGATTCACGCCAACCAAAAGGAGTTTGGCAAACGGCGTGCTCGCGCCGAACAGCAGCGCCGAAACCAGCGCAAAGGCAACACCGGGCCACGCCATCGTTGCGATCTCTCCGCGCGGAAGCGCGAACACAATATCGCAAATCGTTCAGGCCCGCAGGCGCAACGGCGCTCGACCGCACGCTCTGTCAGTTTACGGTTGCTCCTGTAGGACGCTCCGCGCTAAGCCGGACGGAGCGAGGCACTCGGCCGCGCCGCTGAAAGATTTGTAATGGATTTGCGCAGACGCTGGACCGCACTGTCGCGTTTGCGGATCAGGACAATCCGCGCGCATTCTTATCGCTGGCAAAGGCGGCTGATCTTCGCGCTCGGGGGGCTGATCGTTGGCCTCGTCGCTGTGGGGCTCGCGCTTTGCGCCAATGAAGCACAGGCGTTGTTCCACCAGCTCTCGAACCGCTGGCCCTATGCGCCTTTGCTGGTCACGCCCCTGGGGTTCGGGGTCACCGCGTTTATGGTCAGGCGATATTTCCCAAATACGCAAGGGTCCGGAATTCCGCAGGCCCTTGCCGCAAAGGACACGGAGAACACGCAGGACCGGGCCGATCTCGTCGGCCTCAAAGTGGCCGTCGGAAAGGTTCTTCTCACACTCTTGGGACTCCTCGTCGGAGCTTCAACGGGCCGCGAGGGTCCGACGGTGCAGGTTGGAGCCTCGGTGATGCATGCGATGGGCGGGCTTGCACCCAAACGCCAGCCCGGTTTGATCATCGCCGGCGCGGGGGCGGGCGTTGCCGCCGCTTTCAATACGCCGCTGGCTGGTATCGTCTTTGCCATCGAGGAGATGAGCCGCAGCTTCGAGGTCAGAGCCAGCGGGCTCATCATCGGTACGGTGATCCTTGCCGGTCTTACCGCACAGGTCCTTCTCGGCGACTACACGTATTTCGGCACGAGCAACGCCGTGCTTAGGATCGGCACGGCCTGGATGGCTGTGCCGCTCTGCGGCGTCATTGGCGGGTTTGCCGGCGCGGCCTTTGCCCGCATCCTGGTCGCCGTGCCCGACAGTCTTCCTCCACGCGCGAGCGCGTGGATCGCCGCCAACGCCGTACTCTTCGCCATGGCCTGCGGTTTGGGTGTCGCGCTCTGCGGGCTTGCCAGCGGTGGCACCGTTTACGGCACCGGTTATGAACAGGCCCGCGCCGTTCTTCACAGCACCGGCTCCATCTCCTGGTACTATCCTCCGCTGAAATTCCTGGCGACCGCGCTTTCGTCCGTGAGCGGCGTTCCCGGCGGCATCTTCTCGCCGAGCCTGTCCATCGGCGGCGGCATCGGTGCGCTGGTTGCGCTGCTGTTTCACCACGCGGCGCCCGGACCGATCGTCCTGCTCGGTATGGTGGCGTTCTTCACCGGCGCCGTTCGCGCACCCATCACCGGCTTCGTCATCGTCTCCGAGATGTCGGGCGATCACAGCATCCTGGTCGCGTTGATGGCTGCGGCGCTGATCGCAGAAGGCTGCGCACGCTTCGTAAACCGCGAAGGCGTCTATCACCTGCTCGCCAGGCGCTTCCGGAAAGCCGATGGTGGTGCCGCCGCGCACCGGTGAAGTGTCGAGCGCTGGTTAGGGTGGATCGCCGCGGGTATGAATCCATCGTGCCATCGGTGTCAGGGTGAGGCCCTGAACGACGATGGAAAACGCCACCACCGCATAGGTGATGGACAGGATGACCGCGCGGTTCGGTCCGGCGGGCAGTGTCAGCGCGAGCGCCAGAGACAATGCGCCGTGCAGGCCGCCCCATCCAAGAATCAGAGCGGGCCCGCGCTCGCCCTGGCGGAAGCGGTAGAGCGCGGCCCAGGGCTGAACGACCGCGAAACGCGCGAGAAGCACCAGCGGGATGGCAACCAGCAGCAGCCCGAATTGACGGCCCGCAAACGGCACCGCGATCATCTCGACACCCAGCAGAAGAAACAGAAGCGCGTTCAGAATCTCGTCCACCAGGATCCAGAACGAGAACAGGTATTTCTGAGTCTCGCCTTCCATGGCTTTCTTCGCGCCCGGGCCGCCGAACAGCATTCCCGCGCCCACGACCGCGATCGCGCCGCTCAAATGGAAGGCCTGGGCGATGGCGTAGGTGCCCATGGCGAGCGCGATCGAAAGGCTCGTCTCAACCGCAAAATCGTCGAGCGTTTCCATGAGGCGCAGCGTCAGCCAGCTCAGCCCGATGCCAAGTCCCAGCCCGCCCAGTGCCTCGATCGCCACCTCGATCACGGTGTGTGCGGCGCTCACATCGCCGGTGCCGCCCGCGATCGCGAGAAGTGCTGTAAAGGCCACGATGCCGACGCCATCGTTGAACAACGCCTCGCCCTGCAGAACGACGGTGAGGGTCTTCGACAGTTTGACGTGACGGACGGTGGCGAGCACGGCGACCGGATCGGTCGGGCTGATGAGCGCACCGAACAGGAGAGCCCAGATGAGGGGAAGCGCCACGCCGAACAGCGTGGCGGCAAACCAGAGCCCGAAGCCCACGATGACGATCGAGCCCGCGACCCCCAATGTCGCCAGCGCGCCGATGGAAAGCCAGCGGCGCTGCATTTCGGCGAGATCGACCTGCATCGCGCCGGCGAACAGCAGGAACGCGAGCATGTAGCCCACGACCGTATCGACGAAGTCGATCTGATTGATCGTCGTTACGATCCGCGTGGCCAGGCCAAATTCGGGGACGAGCCACTGCAGGAGCGAAATCGCCGCCGCCGCCATCAGTCCGGCGATCAGCATGGCCACGCCGTTCGGCAGATGAAGGGTCTTGACGTTGATCCAGCCGGCGATGCCGACAAACGCCATGAGGGCCGCGACGAGTTCGAATGGCGTCATGATTTGCTCGAAACGTGTTTCAATTCTGCGGCAGGAATGGAGCGGCCAGGACGGCCAGCATACCAAAGCTCGCGATATTCCAGAACAGCGAGCGGATGAGCGGTATGCCGGAGACATAAAGCGCGGAGTAGACCATCCTGCCGCCGAGATAGGCTATGGTGCCCCAATGGGTCAGTGCGTTGTGAACGCCTGCCACCTCGGAAATCGCGATTGCTGCGACGAAGAACGCAAACGTCTCGAGGTAATTGCGGAAGTTGCGCTCGAGCCGCCCTGCGATCGGATTGAGCCGCGGCATTTCCACATCGCGCGGACTGGCGGCCCATCGAAGGCCATATTGCACATTGGCCGCCTGCGCCGCGGCGACAAGCTGCACAAATCCCCAAACACTCGCAGCCGCCAGCATCGCCAGCTCGAAATCCACGCGCATGTCGTTTGTCCCCCTGAAGAAGCAACCTCCGGACGGATGTCGGAATCCCCCATAGTACCCTGCCGAGCGACAAGGGCGTAGAGGACTTGGTTCACCCTCGTGGAGGGGACAAAATGGCGGAAGCAAAATGCGCATATTTGAAGGCCTTGCGCGGCTTCATGTCCGACAACGCAAGCTTTTAGAACGCCATCACAACGGCCTTTGGGCTCTCCCGGATGCGCCGCACTGATGGCCAGGAGCCAGAGCGAATGAGGGCAACCATCAACGGTTCATGCGGATGTTCCGTGAACGAAATCTTCAAACACCTTACTGAAAAGCAAATCGCAACATCCCTAATGAAAGGAAAATATTAACAGCCTGTCACTAACTTGTTGCCGCTCTTCTCCGCAAGGAATGACCGTGATTGTTCGAGCGGCCAGCGCTTTTTTTTGTAGGCATCACGCAGCTCTGGTGACGTTCGTCTGCGCCGCGTTTCTTGCCACGCATGCATCCGCGCTCCCGAGTTTTGCGATTCAGACAGATCAACCGTGCTCGGCCTGCCATGTCGGCGCTTTCGGTCCCCGTCTCAAGCAGCAGGGCCGCGACTTCAAGCTCTATGGCTATACCGCGAACGATACCAAGGATCATGGGCTGCCGATTTCGTTTGTGGCCGAAGCTTCTTTCACCCACACCTCGAAGGATGAGCTCGCGAACGTCGCCGCCGGCTACAATGCCAACAACAATGTGAGTTTCAACGAATTGGGCGCCTTCTACGCCGGGAAGATCGCCGGAAAGATCGGCGCGTTCATCGAAGTCACCTATGACGCCATCGAAAAGTCGTTCCATTGGGAAGACTTCGACTTGCGTTACGCCGACGAGACGAAGCTTTCCGGACACGACGTGGTCTATGGCGTTTCACTGAACAACGCGCCCACGGTCACCGATATGTGGGAAGTCGCGCCGGGCTGGGCTTTCCCGTTCGAAACCTCGCCACTCGCCAATACGCCATCCGCGACCACATTGATGGAAGCGCTGCCGGGTACCGTCATGGGGCCGGGCGCCTATGGCATGTTCGACGATACGCTCTATCTCGAAGGCGACCTCTATCAAGGACTCGACAAGAGCGTGCGGCGGTTCCTGGGCGCCGAGCCATTCAACGGTTCCGATCGTCTCTCCGGCCCTGCGTTCTATTGGCGCGCGGTGTTGCAGCACGATTTCGACGCGGGCGAGCACTACCTTTCTTTGGGCACGAACGGTCTTGTCGCGGATGTCGATCCGAACGCTCTCACCGCCTTTGGCTCCGACCACTATACCGACACCGGCATCGACGCCACCTATCAATGGCTGCCGCATCCCGAGCTCAGCACCTCCGATATGTTCGAAGCGCACATCCTCTATCTTCGCGAGAGCGAGGAGCTGACCGCAAGCCGCGTGAGCGCCGGCACCAAATCTTCCGACGCCCTCTCGCAGTTTCACGTCGATCTAACGTACGACTTCGGGGCGACGTTCACGCCGACGGTTCAATACTTCACCACCTGGGGAACGAACGACGCGGCGCGCTGGGGAACGGCCGGCGGAAGTCCGGACAGCGCAGGCTGGATCGCACAGCTTGACTACGTCCCGTGGGGCAAGCCCGACGCGCCCTTGTCCTGGCTTAACGGCCGCATCTCGCTGCAATACGTCGCCTATACGAAATTCGACGGTCAGACGTTCGGTGCGTCGGACAATAATACGCTCTTTCTCAATTTCACTGTGGGGGCGGCCGCGAACCGATGAGCGCTTCCGCAACCGCGCGCTCGGACCGCATCTTTTTGGCGGCATCCGCAATCCTGCTCCTGATTCCGGTCGGCACGTTTGCGGAATCCACCTATGTCGACATCGCCCAGCGCGGCATCCGCTTCAGCCAGACGTCACTCACCGTGCATGTCGGCACAACGGTTCGCTATCACAACCAGGACGACGTTACGCACAATCTGATGATCCTCGGCGACGATGGCGATCCGCAGGATGAGGGCCTGCAGCCGCGCGGCGCCACCGTGACCAAGACGTTCGACCGCGCCGGGCTCTTCGAAGTGCGATGTGCCATCCATCCGCGCATGAAGATGACCGTCATGGTCGAGAAATAGCGGGCGCCACGATGTCGATCCGTCTCAAAATCTCGTTGGGCGCTCTGGGCTTCCTGCTCATTACGTTGACGCTCGGGCTGTTCAGCCGCGCGCAGGAAGTTCAGCTCGGAACGTTGGCCGCCAATGTCTACGACCACACGCTGGTCGCCGTGTCTTACGTTCAGAAGGTCCAGACGGATTTCGTTCGCCTGTCCGAGGGCGTGCGCCGCGCACCCGGCGATTTCACTGCGGACGACCGAAGCAAGCTCGAAGAGTTGCTCCAGGATATCGGCGTAGCGGCAGAACAGGCTATCACGCCCAAGGGCAAGGCGCTTGCGCGACAGGTGCAAACCGAAGTGGTGGCCTTGCGCAAACCCATGCCTAAGGACCGGCTGGTGGCGCAACTCGACACGATCGACACAGACCTCGGCCGCCTCGTGCGCAAATATCAGGCCGATGGCTTTGTCTACCGCGTGAAGATCGACAAGGTGGTCGATGCGACCGATCAATGGCTTGTCGTGGCTTTGATGCTGGCCGTGTTTCTCGCACTCGGCGTGACCTATCTTCTTGGCCGATCGATCGTTCCGCCGATCAACCATGCTGTAACGATCGCGACCGCGATTGCCCATGGCAAGCTGGACAACACGATCGAAACCGGGGGCCGGGGCGAAACGGCGGAATTGCTGTCGTCGCTCGCGGCCATGCAGGATGCCATCGCCGACAGTGTACGCCAGGCCGAAGAGTTGCGCCTTTCCGAAGCCGCACGTCTCTCGGCCGAATATGAAAGCGATGCGGCCAGACGTGCAAGCCGGGCAAAATCCGAATTCCTCGCGACGATGAGTCATGAACTGCGCACGCCGCTGAATGCGATTCTCGGTTTCTCGGAGCTGATCGAACAGCAGATGGTGGGACCGGTGTCCCCGCAATACGTCGCCTATGCACGCGACATACACACGAGCGGTCAGCACCTGCTTTCGCTAATAGACGACGTTCTCGATCTTTCAAAGCTGGAAGCGGGGCGTTTCGAACTGCGCGAGAGCAAATTCGATCTGGTTGCGGTCATCCACGATTCGCTGTCGGTCGTGCACGGACAAGCCGAACATTCTGGCATTGCGCTCCATGAGCGGATCGCAGCGCCGCTTCCACAGGTGTTTGCCGATGAACGGATCATGAAGCAGGTGCTGCTGAATCTGCTGTCGAACGCCATCAAGTTCACACCCCAGGGCGGGCAGATCGCGGTGTTCGCGCATTTTGCTGCGACGGGATGCGTGGAAGTCCAAGTCCGGGACTCCGGCATCGGCATGTCGGCAGACGAAATAGAGGTTGCACTGACCCCCTTTGGCCAGGTGGATTCCCGGACCGCTCGCCGCCACAAGGGGACGGGTCTTGGGCTACCGATCTCCAAATCGTTCATGGTCGCGCATGGCGGCGATCTGCGCGTCGAAAGCTCTCCCGGCGAAGGCACCGTCGTCATCATCACCCTGCCAAGAAGCCGGATTCTGGAACAGCCTGACAGGCGATCTGGCGTGAGGCAGAGCGCGTGATGATTATCTGATATGTTCGCGTCGCGCCAAGCGTGAGAGCCAGCGGCGACGGCGAAGCGGAAATTCCTTAAGCCGTGAATCGGCCGTGAATGACAAGTGGTACTCCGCTTCAACTCCGCGCGCGATACTGCGAGGGCGACAGGCCGTAATGGGCTTTGAACACGCGGCAGAGATGGGCGTGGTTGGCGAAGCCGCAACGGAGTGCGATGTCGGTGATGTTGGCGCTGGTGGTGCGCAACAGATTGGCGGCGCGTTCGGTTCGCGCTTGCCGGAGATACGATCCGACCGAGACACCGAAATAGCGTTTGAATTCGCGCGCGAGGTGGATTTCGTGACGGCCGGCGGCGCGGGCGATGTCCTTCATGCTGAGCGGTGTGGCGGCGTGGGCATGGAGGTAATCCCGCGCCGCGGCGAGCCAGACGGGCGGATGTCCTGGGGGATTCGCAACCCCGGCGCGGCCGAACGCGGCGATGATTTCGAGCAGGATGCTTTCGCGCGCCAGCGACGTGAAATCGTCGTCGCGGCTTAACTCGTTCAGCAATTTGGTGCCGAGCTGGAAGAATTGCGGCCCGTGCACGAACGGCGCATCGCCCAAACATATGCCCTTGTCCGCGAGATAGGCGAGCCAATCGCGCTCCGGCCGCACAATGATCTGGCGCGCACCGTCCGCGCCGAAACGCTGGGAGTGTGTGACGCCCGCGGGCCCGAACGTTACGCAACCGCGCTCGTAACGGCGCTCGGTTGCGCCGATCTGCTCCACGAAATCGCCAGCCAGGATCAGCCCGAGCGAATCGTAATCGTGACTGTGCGGCGCCATCGCGCCATAGGGCGCATACTGGCCGACGCGCAGACTTTCGGATGCAAACATCGTCCCCTCCGTTCGGCCCGTGCAACGCCGCTAGGATTGTGAAAGACAGCCCCTTCCCGTGGCGGCTTTATGGCCGGCGAACGATATATAAGGTGTGCCGATGAAGCCGAGCCACGTCTTTGCGGTTTTCTTTAGCTTGATCCTTAACGGCGTGTCATGTGCCGTGGCGGCGGGCTTCACCCCGGCCGAGGTGCTTGATTACCGGCGCGCCGGCGATCTGCATTTCTCGCCAGACGGTAAAAAGCTCGCCTTGATCGTGCTCAGCTATCCGCTCGACTATAAGCCGCGCATCCGCATCCTGGATGTTGCGACGGGTGCCGCGAACGAGATAACGCCCGCGGGCAAAAGCGAGCGCGCGCCGCAGTGGTCGCCCGACGGCAAGACGCTCGCGTTCCTCTCCAACCGCGATGGCCGCACGCAGGTTTATCTGATGCCCGCCGTAGGCGGCGCACCGGCCGCGCTCACCACGGCGAAGAACGGCGTGTCGAGTTTCCGCTGGTCGCCGGATGGCGCATCCGTCGCCTATCTCGCCAAAGACGACACCGCGCCGTCCGAAGACGAAGGCCCGCAACTCGCCGATGACGAACGCCTGCTCGAACGGCTTTGGGTCGTGGATGTTGCATCGAAAGTGGTCCACCGGATCGGCAAGACCGGCCTGCGCATCGACGAATTCCAGTGGCAATCACCGTCGCGCATACTGGTCATGGCGACGGAGACGCCACGCGTCGATGAACACTTGGATGCCGTCTACGCGCTTTCGGTTCCGGATGGCGCGCTCACGACCGTCAGCCACCCGCCGGTCCCGTTCGAATATCTGATGGCCTCGCCGGATGGAAAACAATTCGCCGTGCATGCGACGCGTGCCAACGGGCCGGAGCCGCGCGATCTGTTCGTCGGCACCATCGGCGGCAACGATCTGCGTGACGTCTCGCAAGGCATCGATCGCGCCGTGGTGCAGATGCTATGGCACGGCCCCTCCACCATTTTCTTAAGCGTCGCGGATGGATTCTACACGCGGCTCTATCGCATGGAGCGCGAGGCTGCGTCCAAACAAATCAAGCTGCCGCTCTCCATCGGTTCGTTCGATGTTGCGCCCGACGGCACCATCGCGTTCATCGGCGAAGACTATAGCCATCCGCAGGAGATCTATCTGCGCACCCCGAACGGTGCGATCCGCCAGCTCACGCACCTGCAGACAGGGCCGGTCGTGGGCCATCTCGCGCCCACCACCATCTTCCACACCAAAAGCTTCGACGGCACGGATATCGAATCCGCACTCGTCAGGCCCGCAAACGCCCGCGGTAAGCTGTCCCTGGTGCTGCTCGTGCATGGCGGGCCGTCGTCGCGCTTCACCGCGGGCTACACTTGGGAGCCCGCCTGGGCGCAGCTTCTCGTCTCGCACGGCTACGAAGTTCTGATGGTCAATCCGCGCGGCTCCAACGGCTATAGCGAGGATTTCCTGAAGGCCAATCGCGCCGATTGGGGCGGCGGCGATTACAAGGATCTGATGGCGGTGCTCGATGCGGTCATCGCGAAGGGCGGCACCGATCCCGAGCGCCTGGGGATCGGCGGGTGGTCTTATGGCGGCGAGATGACGGCGTGGGCGATCACGCAGACAAACCGCTTCAAGGCCGCAGTTGCGGGCGCCGCCGTCTACGACCAGCAAGCCGAATTCGAAACCGAAGAATCCGCGGCTGGCGACGAATGGTATTTCGGCACGCCGTGGGAGCATCCGGAAATCTACGCGCGCAATTCGCCATCCACCGAAATCGGCCACGCCAAAACGCCGACGCTTATCTTCGACGGCATCGACGACCAGTCAAACCCCGTCGACCAATCCAAAGGCCTCTACCGCGCGCTGAAACATCTCGGCGTCGAAACCGAAATGGTCCTCTATCCGAACGAAGGCCACTCCCCGCGCAAAGGCAGCTACAACGTCGACATGTTCCAACGCTTGCTCGACTGGTATGACCGGTATCTGGGGAAGCGGACGTGACGAGTGTGCGGAAACACGCCAGGCTGTGAGTGACGTCGGCTCAAAGAGCGCCTCAGATTCTGTTGACGGGAATCTTCAGATAGACATGGCCGTCGGACTCGGGGGGCGACATGTGTCCGGCGCGGATGTTCACCTGGATCGACGGAAGGATCAGCACCGGCATGGCAAGCGTGCGATCCTTCGCGGTGCGAAGGGCTACGAACGCATCCTCGCCCACGCCGTCGTGGACATGTACGTTACGGGCGCGTTCGTCGCCGACCGTTGTGCGCCACGCATAGGTATCGCGTCCGGGCGCCTTGTAATCGTGGCACATCCACAGCACGGTTTCGGGCGGTAGCGCCAGGATGCGCTGGATCGAGCGGTATAGCGTCCGCGCGTCGCCGCCCGGAAAGTCGGCGCGCGCGGTGCCATAGTCCGGCATGAACAGGGTATCGCCGACGAAGACGTTGTTGCCGATCCGATAGCTGACGCAGGCCGGCGTATGGCCCGGCGTGTGCAGCGTCTCGATCGCCATTTCGCCTAAGGTCAGCACGTCGCCATCCGCCAGCAGGCGGTCGAATTGCGTCCCGTCCGGCGTCACGTCGGCGGCGTGGAAGACCGGCTTGAACACGGTCTGGACATCGCGGATGTGCTCGCCGATTGCGACACGTGCGCCCGTCTTCTCCTTCAGATAGGCGGCGGCGGAGAGATGATCCGCATGGGCGTGGGTCTCCAGCACCCAGACGATCGAAAGGTTGTTCTCCTGTGCGGCGGCCAGAACCTTGTCCGCGGAGGCCGTCGAGGTCCGGCCTGCCTTGGGATCGAAATCCAGCACCGGATCGATCACCACCGCGAGCCGTGTGGCTGGATCGCTCACCAGATAGGTCACGGTGAAGGTGGCCTCGTCGAAAAACGCCTGAATCTGCGGGATCATCGCGACATCTCCTTTTGCTCTTGACTGTATATTAGAAATATCTAAATTAGCAAGTTCTAATGGAGTACGGCATGAGTATTACCAAGGAAGACCTGAAGGCGATGCGGAAGCATGCGGGCGACGCGGCTGCGATGCTGCGCGCGCTATCGCACGAAGCGCGCCTGCTGGTTCTCTGCGAACTGGCGCTGGGCGAGCGCACGGCTGGCGAGTTGGTCGCGCGATCCGCGCTCAGCCAATCGGCTCTATCGCAACATCTGAGTATTTTGCGCGACGAAGGCCTAGTGGCGACGCGGCGCGAAGCGCAATCGATCTTCTATCGCATCGCTGACGACAAGGCCGCGCGCATCTTAAGCGTCCTGCACGATATCTATTGCAAGAGGTGAACACGATGAGCATTCCGGTTATCAGCGCCAATGAGGCGCGCCGCCGCGTGGCCGCAGGTTCGGCAGTCCTGGTCGATATCCGCGAGCCGATGGAACACGCGCGCGAGGCCATTCCTGGCGCGATGCCGGCCCCGCTGTCGCGCCTTCAGCCAATGGCGCTCGCGGGCAAACCCGCCGTCATCTTCCACTGCCAAAGCGGCAAGCGCACCGCGGACAACGCGGCGCGCCTTGGCCAATGCGGCGCATCCGAGGTCCACATTCTCGAAGGCGGCCTCAACGCGTGGAAAGCCGCCGGACATCCCACCAGGCTCGATCGCAGCAAACCGATCGAGATGCAGCGTCAGGTGCAGATCACCGCCGGCGCGCTTGTGCTCACGGGCGTCATGCTTGGAACGCTCGTGTCGCCGTGGTTCATCGCGCTGTCGGCGTTCGTCGGTTCCGGCCTTGTGTTTGCGGGCATATCGGGTTGGTGCGGCATGGCGAAAGTGCTGGCGGTCATGCCCTGGAACCGGATGGCGGCGTGATCGCGCTGGGCGATATTCTCGCCTTCGGCTCCGGTTCGCTCGTGGGCTTCGCCCTGGGACTCATGGGCGGCGGCGGCTCCATCCTTGCCGTGCCGCTGCTGATCTACATCGTGGGCATGAAGGATCCGCATGTCGCGATCGGCACCAGCGCGCTTGCCGTATCGGCCAATGCCTTCGCCAATCTTGTCGCCCATTCGCGTGCGGGTACCGTCAAGTGGCCCTGCGCAGTGGTGTTCGCCGTAGCCGGCGTTGCGGGCGCCGCGATCGGGGCGTTCCTCGGGCGCCAGGTGAACGGCCAGCATCTGTTGTTCCTGTTCGGCCTCGTCATGCTCGCGGTGGCCGCGGGAATGCTGAGCCCACGCGCCGCCGGCGGCGACCCGCTGGTTCGTATCGACAAGACCATCGCAATCCGCCTTGTCGGCACCGGCCTGTTCGTCGGCTTTCTCGCGGGCTTCTTCGGAATCGGCGGCGGCTTCCTGATCGTTCCGGCGATCATGCTGGGAAGCGGAATGGCCGCCATCAATGCGATCGGATCCTCGCTGGTGTCTGTGGGCGCGTTCGGCCTCACCACCGCGGCCACCTATGCCGCGGCCGGAATGGTGGATTGGCGTGTCGCCGCAATTTTCGTGCTCGGCGGCATCGCAGGCGGACTGGTCGGCGTTAGACTGTCCGTCACGCTCGCAAAGCGCCGCGGCGTGCTCGCAAAGGGTTTCGCGGGCGTCGTCATTTTCGTTGCGGCCTTCGTCCTCTGGAAATCGTTCGTGGGAATTTTCCATTGAGATTTCGTTGCGCGAAGTCAAGGAACCGCGCGCATCGCCAAGCCAAAATTTCTCCAAGGTCGGAGAAGGAGAAACACAACGTGTCCATTTTATATTACCGGCAAACGTCCACAGCTGATGGCTACAACGTGCTTGCGAAACGAGCCGCGAGCGCCGTTCTTGGATTGTCGTTGGCGCTTCTTTGCAGCACGCCCGCCCAATGCCTGAGCTACGCGGTGTTCGATGTCCCGGGCGCCGAGAATTCGGACGCCTATGCGATCAATGCCAATGGCGCGGTCACGGGACCGTACACCAACGCCGGTTCGAACGTGCCGCACGGCTATATGCGGGATCCGCTTGGAAACATCACCACCTTCGACGTCAAGGGCGCGACGTCGGGAACCGCTCCCAACAGCATCAACGACCATGGCGTCGTTGTCGGGTCCTATGGCGATGCCGCCGGCATGCACGGTTTTCTCCGGCGCCCGTCGGGAAAGACTGTCTCCATCCACGTTCCCGGTTCCGCAAGCACGGTCGCGACCGCGATCGGCAAGTCCGGATCGATCACCGGCTACTATTCCGACGGCACGGGAACGCACGGCTTCGTGCGCGATCCGCACGGCATCATGACGTTGTTCGACATGCCTGGAGCGACGTCCACCACACCTTACGCCATCAGCCCGAACGGATCGGTGTCCGGCGCCTTCGTCGATTCAAAGGGGACGCACGGCTTCATGCGCGATGCGCAAGGTATGTTGACGCCGTTCGATGCCCCGAACAGTGCGCTGACCTGGGCGTTCGGCATCAACAGGTCCGACACCGCTGCCGGCTATTACCGCGACAAAGGCGGCCACTTTTTCGGATTCGTGTACACCGCCTCCACTGTGACGCCTTTTTCCGTTCACAACGCGGTGGCGACCTATGGGCAGAGCATCAACGCCAAAGGATCGGTCACCGGCTATTACGCCGCCTCGGGCGCGATCGGAGGCTTCATCCGAAGCGCCAACGGAACGATTGCCACGTTCGCGGCGCCGGGCGCGTCCGCGACGCAGCCATACGCCATCAATGCGAAGGGCGTTGTTGCGGGTAGTTGCGTCGACGCCGGCGGCCACCACGCCTTCGTCCGGACGCCGTAGTCTCGCGGTTTTCGCCTTACACCGATTACGGGCTGTTCGGCATATTTGTCGTTGGACTTTTTGGTGAGTCTGAAGATGAGCCCACCGCCGTCACGCGCGAAATCGTCCGTCGTGCAACATGATATCAGCCCCACAGTTCTGTGACGCATAACTCTGAGCTTAACATAGTTTTGCACCCGGGCGCGGGTGGGAAAAATCTGATATCGTTGCGCATGGCGATCGCGATAAAAGTTCTTGAAGCCGGCGACGACGACATCCTTCAGAGCGTCGCCGCGGACGTGTTCGACAATCCGGTCGATCCAAAGCTGGCCCAGGAATTCCTGAACGATCCGCGCCATCACATGGTTGTCGCGGTCGACGGAGGGCAGGTTGTCGGCTTCGCGAGCGGGGTCGATTACATCCATCCCGATAAACAGCCTGAGCTATTCATCAACGAGGTCGGCGTAGCCCCCGCATACCGCGGTAAAGGTTTGGCGAGGACGCTGCTTGGAACCCTGCTGGGCGTGGCCGCCACGAAGGGATGCCAGACCGCATGGGTGCTGACCTATCGCGGAAACCCGAACGCCATGTCGCTCTACAAATCGGCCGGGGGCGTCGAAGGCGCTGATAATTCCGGACCGGCTAACGAGATGGTCGGCTATTCCTTCGACATCGCAAAGATGTCTCCAAAATAAGGACACTTGCATCCGTTGACTTCGTTGCGCAATCGGATCATTGGTTCTGTCATTCTCCGGATTTGCGGACTGAAGACGGCGGCGATGAAAAATCGTCGCGGCGCGGGAGACGTTTGTTTCTCTTCGCGCAATATCGTTCACGAAAATAACGACACTTCGATCCGTTGACTCCGTTGCGCAATCGGATCATTGATTTTGTCATTCTCCGGATTTGCGCACTGAGGATGGCGGCGATGAAGATCGTCGCGACGCGGGACGTTGGTTTATCTTCACGCAATCGTTCACGAAAATAACGACACTTTCCAGCGTTGACTTCGTTGCGCAATTGGATCATTGATTTTGTCATTCTCCGGATTTGCGCACTGACGACAGCGGCGATGAGAGTCATCGCGGCGCGAGAAAGCGTGTTCCATGAAGCCGGCCAAGCGCCCTCGCATCGCCGCTTGGCGGCCCACCGACGAACAGCGCGCCGAGGTAGAGGCGTTTGCGGTTGCCGGCTACTCAGCGAGTGAGATAGCGGCCTGCCTTGGCGTCGATGTGAATACGTTGCGG
>Ga0105239_10002677_pt1 | contig 22432 bp, 18 predicted proteins | sample KBSC44metaG_FD_92761 | JGI IMG/M metagenome (GOLD analysis project Ga0105239, IMG submission 92761) | Corn rhizosphere microbial communities from Kellogg Biological Station, Michigan, USA - KBS C4-4 metaG | ecosystem: Host-associated > Plants > Roots > Rhizosphere > Soil | place: Michigan, USA... | reverse complement strand
CGGATCGTCCGCGCGCGGCGCATCGACGTCATCCACGCGCATTGGCTGCTGCCGCAAGGCCTGATCGCGCGCCGCGTGTCGAAACGCACCGCCGTTCCCTACGTCGTGACGTCGCATGGCGGCGACTTGTTCGGGTTGCGTGGCCGCGTTGCCGCGATCTTCAAGCGCAAGGTCGCCGCCGATTGCGCGGCGATGACCGTCGTCAGTGGTGCCATGCGCGCGGAGGCGCAGCGCCTGCGCTTGCATCCACCGCGGATCGAAGTGTTGCCGATGGGCGTGGACCTGCACGATCGATTCGTACCGGATCCCGCGACCCCGCGCGCGAAAAACGAGCTGCTGTTCGTCGGCCGGCTCGTGCCAAAAAAGGGACTGCCGCACCTGCTGAAAGCGCTGCCGCACCTATTGCCGACCAAGCCGCAGCTGCGGCTCACGATTGCCGGCTATGGTCCGGACGAAGCTGCGCTCAAGGCGCAGGCGCGCGAGCTGCATGTCGACCACGCGATCGATTTTCTCGGCCCGATAGCGCAGGCTGACTTGCCTGCCTTGTATCGGCGTGCCGCCGTGTTTGTCGCGCCGTTCGTGCGTGATGCATCGGGCGATCAGGAAGGCTTGCCCGTCGCATTGATGGAGGCCATCGGCTGCGGGTGCCCGGCGGTGGTCGGCGAGGTCGCGGGCGTGCACGACCTGCTCGGCGAGCATGCCGCGGAGATTGCTGTCGACGTGACGGATACCGGCGCGCTTTCGCGCGCGATCCTGGCCGTGCTCGACGCGCCGCAGCGCGCGTGCGCGCGGGCGCAAGCGTTGCGCCAGCGTATTGCCGACAAGATCGACTGGAATGTGATCGCGGCCGGATATACCCGGGTGTTGCGCAGCGCCTCGGCCAGGGTTGGCTAACTCGTCAGCGCGCGCAGCTGCGGCTCGAGTCGCGCCACGACGGACTGCCAGTCGTCGATGGCGATGCCCGCGGAACCGGGTTGGCGCAACGACGCTTCGATATTGCGCGCCAGCGCGACTGGATCATCCATTGCATAGAGTGCATTGGGCACGTCCGCGAACAGCGTTCTCATCGCGCCCACGTCGGCCGCAACGACGGGCAAATTGCATGCGAGCATTTCGTAGGCTTTCTGCGGAAAGCAGTAGCGGCCGAACGGCGTGTCCAGGATGCAGATGACACCGACGTCCAGCGCGCAGAACAACTCGGCGATGCGGTCGTGCGCGAGCGCGCCGAGGTAGTGGACGCGCGGGCCGCTCGGCGGCGGCGTGCCTTTTTCGTACGGCCCGGCCAGCACAAGATGCAGATCCGGATGTGCCTGCTCCAGCGATCGCCATGCTGCGTACAACGCCAGAATACCCTTGTCGCGATACAACCCACCCGCGGTGCCGACCAGTTGCGCGTCGGCGGGCAAACCCAGCGCAGTGCGACAAGCGTTGCGGTCGCGCGCATGAAACACCGACTTGTCCACTGTGCTCGGCATGGCGATCACCTTGCCGCGTGCGCGGTAATCGTTCACGACCAGTTCGCGCAGCGGCTCGCTGGTGGTGGTGACGAGGTCGGCATCGCGCACCGCGCGGCGCAGCGCCATCACCATGCCGGGTACCCGCGCCTGGCCGAAACCTTCGAAGTTGTCGTAGAGATCGGCGGCGAACGGCACCCGCAAGCGGCGTGCAAGCCAATGGCCGAGCGCGACATGCGGGATGTCCGAAGCGCCGATGACGATATCCGGAGCGAACTCGCGCAGCCGTCGCAGCAGCCGGAACGGATAGGCGAGCAGCCGCGGCAAGTAGGTGCGCCCGGGGGATGTGGACTCCCAGTTCAAGCTGCCCGGTGGCGCATCGACCGTCCAGCGGCCCTGCGCCGCGTCGTTGGAATAGCTCAGGCAGAACGCCTGGATGGTATGGCCCAGCCGCGCCAGCTGGAACGGGATTTCGTACAGGCGTGCATAGCGGTCGAGGATCACGTCCTTGCTCATGTAGCGGCGCTTGCACAGAAAGGCGACGCGCATCGTCATTCGATCAGCTTTTTCGCGGCGGCCAGGGCCGCGCCGGCGACCTGGTCCATGTTGTAGTAGCGATACTGCGCGAGCCGGCCGACAAACGTGACGCCGGTTTCGTTCTCGGCCAGCGCCTCGTAACGCTTGAACAGCGCTTCGTTTTCGGCGCGCGGCACCGGATAGTACGGATCGCCTTCGGCCTGCGGATATTCGCGCACGATCGATGTGCCGGCATGCTGCTGTCCGGTCAGATGCTTGAATTCGGTGATGCGCGTCCAGGCGTGATCGTTCGGATAATTGATCGTGCCGGTTTCCTGAAACTGTGCGACGTCGGGCAGGTGTTCGTGTTCGAAACGCAACGAGCGGTACGGCAGCCGGCCGCAGCGATAATCGAAGTATGCGTCGATCGGACCGGTGTAGACGATATGTGCGAACGGGCCTCGTCTGCGCACGTCGGCGAAATCCACGCCGAGCTCGACGCGGATATGCGGATGCTCGAGCATCGCCTCGAACATCTTCGTGTAGCCGCGCACAGGCATGGCCTGGAAGGTATCGGTGAAGTAACGGTCGTCGGTATTGGTGCGCACCGGAATGCGCGCCGTGACGCCGGCCTTCAACTCGGAAGGATCGAGGCCCCACTGTTTGCGCGTGTAATTCAGGAAGAATTTTTCGTAAAGATCGCGGCCGACCGAGTTGAGCACGACATCTTCGCTGGTGAGCACCGGTTCGCGCGGCTCGCGCACGCGCTCGAAGAACGCTGCGGCGCCGGCTTCGTCGAGATCGAGTCCGTACAGACGATTCAACGTGTCGCGGTTGATCGGAAACGGGTAGCGCACGCCGTCGACGACGCCGCGTACGCGGTGCTCGTACGGACGCCATTGCGTAAATCTCGACAGCCACGCGAAGATGCGTTCGCCGTTGGTGTGGAAGATGTGCGGCCCGTAGCGATGCACGAGCACGCCGTGCGCATCGTATTCGTCGTACGCGTTGCCGGCCACGTGCGGACGTTTGTCGATCACGAGCACGTGGCGTCCCGCGTCGGCCAGCTCGCGCGCGACGACGCTGCCAGCGAACCCGGCACCGACGATGAGGATGGGCGCGGTCATTCTCTAGGCGGCCAGCTTGCGCATTGTCCAGAAATCGTCCGACAGGTTGCGGTTGCCCAGATAGGTGTATGGCATCGTGAAATAACCGCGCTTGCCCCAATCCACCCCCCACGAATTGCGCACCGTGAAACGTTGCGCCTTGTCGTCGTAGCCCACCGCGCAAACGGCGTGACCGCCGAGCGTGCGCTCGCTTTGTTTCGGCAGATTGAGCACGCCGGTCCTGGCCACCGTCGCCGATTCGAAACTTTCGTACACGGTGAAGCCGAACACGAACGGATAGCCGCTGGCGAGGCAGGCGCGCATTTCGTCGGTGGTGGAAAGCCGCTGATAGCTGGAAATCGTGTGCAACTTCGCCTGCGCGTAGCATGTGGCCGTCGGTTTCATCGCGAATTTTTTGATCACGTACGGCCACAGCTTTTCAGGGCAGACGCCCTGCTTGGCTAGGGTCTTGATGCCGTCGCGCAGCATCGCGCCGGAATCCTGCTTGACGCTGTGCTCGATCATGCGCTCGTTGTAGTAAATGAACAGTCGCGACAGATCGATCAGTGGTTCGTTCTGCTTCAGTTCGAGGAATTCCAGCGCGCCGGCCAGCGCGTTGGCGGTGCAACTGCCGAGTTGGCCCTGATCCTCCACAGGTGGGCATTGCGCGCGCAGGTCGACCTTGGCCGGCAGGCGCATCGGTACTGCATGCACCGCGCTGTAAAACAGATCGCGCTGATCGGGCAGGTCCGGAATCCAGCCATAGCGCGCTGGTATGCGGAGGGTCGTGGCGGAGATTTTTTTTATGGTCATGAAAGTTGTCTGGCGATCGGATAAAAGGAATCTGCCCTTGCACAACAGATGGTATCAACATCCGTGCACGTGGCGGCGCCAGAATCGCCGGGAACTAAATGTCGCGAATGCGCTGAGTGGTGAGCAGCGAATAGGCGAGTCGCGCCAGCGAACGAGTCTTCCGAATGGAAGTCTTGACCCCGGGCAACTCGATCCCGCATCTCGCAGCAAGCCACGCGAGCCAGCGATCACTGCCGAGCATTTTTCCCACTGCTTCTTTATAGAGTTCCTGCTTCTCGCGTCTGCCGGCGGCGACCCGAACGAGCGCATCCGAATAGTATTTGCTGACCATGCGGGCCGCCGCGTCGCGGTATCGGGCACCACACGTATCCAGGAAGCCGTCGAACATCCGCTCCACGTTTCGCGCGTGTTCGATTCGGTAGTGCAAATCCAAAGCATGCCGGCTCGACCACGATCCGGGTACGTTGACGCGATAGGCAGACATGATCCGATCAATATAGGCAACTCGGCCCACGCAGGCTGCCCACATCTGAATCGCGTAGTCCGGAACGGCTGCATTTGCGACCCAGGGCGGCGTGGGTCCATCTCCAAGAACCTGCTTGACCATGATGGAAGCGGAAGGAATGAATCCACCGTCGCCGAGAACCACTTCCTCTGCGCGTACAAATCGGGAGTATGGAGAACGCTTGCCGGTTACGCCTTCATGCCCGGTGTTTTCGTCGATGGTCCTGGCCGGATGAAACACGACCACGCAGCCCGGGTAGCGATCGAAAACGGCTATCTGGCGCGCCAGTTTGGTCGGGTCGCACCAGAAGTCGTCTCCTTCGCATGCGGCGCCGAACTTTCCGCGTGTCGCTGCCGAGCAGCGTGCGAGATTGGCCTGCATGCCGACGTTCGTGTCGGAAACGAGCACGCGGATCAAGTGCGGATAACGGCGTTGGTAATCGAGCACGATTTCGCGGGTGCGATCCGGCGAGCAATCCTCCGCGATGATGAGTTCGAACGGGAAATCGCATTGTTGCGCGACGACGCTTTCGATGGCCTGGGCGACGAAGTTCTCGTGGCGGTATGCAAGCATGTGCACACTGACCAGCGGCGCGACCGGCAGCTTGGCGCGGTCGGAAATCTCGATGGTCGAGGTCGCGTCAGTCATTGGGATCGATAATCTGCGGCCGCCATCGCTGCGAGACGTCGCGCAGCACGCCGAGCAATTCCCGCAATGCCGGATGTCGCGTCACCAACGCGCCGCCAACATACACGAGCACAGCGAGCGCAATGGCGAGGAGCGTCGGAAGCACGCCTTGCCTGGTCCAGTGGAGCACGCACCATGCCGGAATCGACGCCAGTATGCTGAGGGCGAAAGTGCCTTTCTGATCGAGCAATTGCGCGCGGAGGCCGAAATCCAGCATCTTCGACGAGTACCAGGTATTGATGCCAGCGGAGCACACGCCGGCGACGATCATCGCCCCGGCTACCGCGTTCTGCCCGAACGGCGCGGCGGTCAGGGTCAGGCTGACGATCGTGATGTTCTTGAATATCTCCAGGTAGAAGAAACGGTCGGAGCGGCCTTGTGCGTTCAATGCGGCCAGGTTCAGTACGTGCAGTGGCCAGATCGACGCGGCGATCGACAGCAGGGAGAGTGCCGGTGCGGCCGGACTCCATTGCTCGCCATACAGCGTGACGATCAGCGGACGTGCGATGAGCGCCAGCCCGAACATCGATGGAATGAACACGAACATCGATATCCGCAAGGCGGTGCGCAGCGCATCGCGCAGTTTGTCCGGTTGCCCGGATATCGTGGCAAAGACCGGGAGGCCGACCCGGCCGAGCAGTCCGCCGATGAAGGTTGTTGGCGCATCCTGCACCGTTTGCGCAAGCGTGTAGTAACCCAGGGAGCGGGCATCGAAGAGCTTGCCGATCAGCAGGGACTGCAGACGCCCGGCGATCGTGTAGAGCAGGCCCGACAGCAACATGTAACCGCCGAAGCCGAACAACGCAAGGAACGAAGCAATACGGAACGTTCCGCGCGGCCGCCAGCCCGAGAAGAACCACAACGAGGCCGAACGCAGGCCGGACGCGGCGAGGCCTTGTCCCACCAGGCTCCACACGCCGTAGCCACGCCACGCAAGCACGACGGCGAGCGCGCCGGAACCCACCGACGCGACCAGCGTTGCGTTCGTGCGCGCCAGGAAGTCCATGCGCTTGGTCAGCAAGGCATCCGGTACGGCGCCTAACGCTCCCAGCGGTATGCCGAGCGCCGCGACGCAGGTCAAGGAAGCCAGTGCAGGCTGGGCATAGAAGCGCGCGATCGCGTCGGCCCCGAGGCAAAGCAGTACCGCCACGAGCGCGCCGGTGACGATGCCGAACCAGAACACTGTGGTTTCGTCATCCGCGGTGACTTGCGGCCGCTGAACGAGGGCCGTGCCGAAGCCCGCGTCCGTCAGCAATCCACCGAGACTGGTGAACACCAGGAGCATGGCGACCAGGCCGAAATCGTTCGGCGTGAGCAATCTTGCCAGGACCAGCGTGACGACGATCTGGCTGCAGGCGCGCGCCAGGATTTCGATGCCACTCCACAGGGCGGCGTGGGCAGTGCGCCGATGCATGATGCTCATATCGTCTTGATCCGCGGCGCGGCGGCTACGCAACTATGGAGCGGCCCGCGACCACCTTGGCCTGAGCCGTTGGCAAAGCTCTTGCAGTATATCATCGGCACTGCAGGGCCCTGTCTCAGGTTGCCGCACAGTATGTGCATGCTGACATTGCTCTGGAGTATCAATCGGAAGTGCGTGTCGGCATTGCAGTTTTCGGCGCCCGGCACACACCTCGTCGAACGAATCGGCTACCATTCGCCGAAACTGGAATTGGGGCACACCACCGTTCACGCTTACTTAACGAGGCCGATCGGATCCGGTTGGCTGGTACTGTAACTTTTCACTTTTCCACAGGGGTCAAAGCATGGTCGTTCAAAGCATGGTCAATATCGAACAATTCATCGAACAGTTTCTCGCCGCCGTCGATTTCCAGGACCCGGTCGAGGTCAAACCCGACACGAAGTTGGCGGATCTCCCGGAATGGGACTCGCTTTCGGCGCTGGCGACAATCGTGTTGTTCGATACCGAATACGGCAAAGTCATCGTCGGCCCGACCATCGCCAAATGCGTGACGGTGAGCGACCTTTACGCGCTGTTGGGATGATTCATGAGCCAGTCCACGCTGCACAACGTGCGTTTCGCCGGCATGGCCACCTGCGTGCCGAAGCGTGTTTTTCACAACGTCAACGATGCACCGCCGAAAATCCGTTCGGAACGTGAGCGGCTGGCTCGCAACATCGGTATCTATACGCGCCGGCTGTGCCCGGACTGGCAGACTTTTTCCGATCTGGCCTATGAGGCCACGGAAAAATTGCTGGCCGAGCTGCAGTGGAACAAGGCGGACATCGACGCACTGATCATCGTCGGCCAATCGCCGGATTACCTGATACCGGCCACGGCAATCATCCTGCAGGATCGTCTGCAGTTGCCGCAGACTACCATCGCCTTCGACGTGAACCTGGGCTGCTCCGGTTATCCGTTCGCGCTGCATCTGGTTGGCTGCATGATTGCCGCGGGCGCGATAAAAAAAGCGTTGGTACTCGTAGGAGATCGCGCCGGCGAGGAAAAAGACCCGCTGTTTTCCGATGCGGGTACGGCGACGGCGTTGGAATTCGACGCCAGCGCGCCGCCGATGCACTTCGACCTGAACAGCGATGGCAGCGGCTATCAGGCCATCATGCTGCCGGTGGGCGGGCACCGCGACCCGGTCGAGATCAGTCATCTCATCGCGCATCGGGACGAAGGCGGTTACTGGCGTTGCGGCATGGACTTGGTTCTGGACGGTCCTGCCGTGCTGAGTTTTTCTACCCAGCGGGTGCCGCCGGCGGTGGAGAAATTATTGAGTCATGTCGGCATGAGCAAGGATGACATCGACTATTTCGTCTTCCATCAGGCCAACCGGATGATCAACGAAACCATCCGCAAGAAACTTGGCTTGCCGGCGGAAAAAGTACCGAGCACCTTGCACGACTTCGGCAATACCAGCGGCGCATCGCTGCCTGTCACGATGACGGCGCGCCTGCGCGATATTCTGTCGCAAGGCAAGCATCGCCTGCTGTTGTGCGGGTTCGGCATCGGCCTGTCGTGGGGCACGGCAATCGTCGATATCGATTCTGCCGTTTTCCCCGCCTTGATCGAGGCGTAAACGTGAGTGCGGCTGACCCGTTCTCGCTCGCGGGCAAGCGCATCCTCGTCACCGGCGCTTCATCGGGCATTGGCCGACAGATCGCCATCTCATGCGCGCAGATGGGCGCGCAGATGGTGGTCAGCGGGCGCGATACAGAGCGTTTGGCTGCCACGTTGGCCGAACTCGAAGGCGAGGGTCACGCGCAAATCGCCGCGGATTTGTCCCGGCAGGAAGACATCGACCGCCTTTCCGCCGAGGCGGGTGTCGTCGATGGTGTCGTACATGCGGCGGGGATTTCCAAGCTCGCGCCGTTCCGCCTGATTTCGCGCGCGCAACTGGACGAGATCTTTTCCAGCAATGTCTACGCGCCGATGCTGCTGACGAAGGGCTTGCTGGCGAAAAAACGCATCGCGCCCAAAGGGTCGATTCTGTTCATTTCGGCATTGGCCTCGCATGTCGGCCCTTTGGCAACCGGCGTGTATTCAGCCAGCAAGGCAGCCTTGCTTGGGGCGATGCGAACGCTGGCACTGGAAGTGGTCAAGCAGGGCATCCGCGCCAATTGCATCGCGCCGGGTTATGTGCGCACGCCAATGCTGGACAATCTCAATCAGGGCGGTGGCAGCATCGACGAACATGTGAAATTGACGCCTCTGGGCTTGGGCGAGCCGGAAGACGTCGCCTATGCCGCCGTATTTTATCTGTCCGACGCGAGCCGCTGGGTCACGCGCAACTATTTCGTTGTCGATGGCGGGTTGACCGTGCCGATGGATATCTACGCATGAGCAATCCGGCGCAAAAAGCGTTTTCGCTGGATGGAAAAACCATTCTAGTGACCGGTGCTTCGTCCGGATTGGGCCGGCAGATTGCCATTGCCTGTGCGCAACGCGGCGCGCGGCTCGTCATCAGCGGCCGCGATGTGGCGCGCTTGCAGGAGACGAATGATCAGCTTGCCGGCGCAGGCCATGTGCAAGTAACGGTGGACTTGAGTTCTGCCGACGAGCGCGAGCGTCTTGCACAAGCCGTCCAGACCATTGACGGTCTGGTGCTGTGCTTCGGCGGCCAGATGCTCTCGCCGATCCGTCAGTTGAAGGAAGAGCTGATGACAGCGATGTACAACATCCATTTCCTGGCGCCAGTGATGCTCGTCCAACGCCTGTTGCAGAACAATTCCATCGCCAAGCAGGGTTCCATCCTCTTCATGCTGTCCACGGCGGCCCATATCGGCACGCGCGGAGTGGGGCCGTATTCGGCGATGAAATCCGGATTGCTCGGCATCATTCGCTGCCTCGCGATTGAACTGGCTCCGCGCAGGGTACGCGTCAACGGTATCTCTCCATCCGTCGTCCCTACGCCACAGCTGTGGGGCGAGGATAACGGGCAAAACGAACCTTTGAACAAGGAGCGGGCGCGTCATCCGCTTGGCCTCGGCACGCCGGAGGACGTGGCCAACGGTGCCGTCTATCTTCTATCCGATGCCAGCCGCTGGGTAACCGGCACTAGTCTGGTCATGGACGGCGGAGCGGTGATCTGATGCGGCGCGCCCTCATCATCGGTGCCGGCGGCTGGGGCCGGGAAGTGCTGCACAACATGATGCATGATTGTGCCGAACACGGTGTGGATTGGTACGTCGGCGGATTTCTCGACGGTCGTGGGCGCGTTCTTGACGGTTACGATGTTGAAGTATCCATCGTTGGCGACCCGATGACCTATATGCCTCAAGAGAACGATGTTTTCGTTTGCGCACTCGGCGACCCGCACGAGCGCCATAAATACGCCCAACCGATTCTGGAAAAAGGCGGCACCTTCATTCCGGTCTGCACGCAGTCATTTTTGAGCAAACGCGTGCATCTGGGACAGGGCTGTTTCCTGGGACATTGGGTGCATTCCGGTCCCGATGTGTGGATTGGCGATTTCGCCCAGATTCAAGCCCTGACGATGATGGGGCACGACGTGCGCATCGGCGACTACGCGCATGTCGGAGCGCAGGTATTCATGGGTGGCGGCGTCCGCATCGGCGATTTCGCCATGGTGCATCCACGCGCGACGATTCTGCCGGGTGTAACCGTGGGCGACAACGCGGTCGTCGGCGCGGGTTCTGTCGTGCTGAAGAACGTGCCCGCCGGCGCTACGGTATTCGGCAATCCGGCGAAGATCATTTTCCAAAAGGGCGACTAAGGCGGTCATTCATGCGCTCGAGAATGCACCCGAAGTTTTACTTGTCGCAGGAAATATTCGAGCGCGAGCAGAACAAGATTTTCCGCAAGGTCTGGCTGTTTGCCGGACTGAAAACCCTGCTGCCGAAGAACAATTCCTTCATCACCCGGAAGATTTCCGGGATTCCGGTTGTCATCCAGAATTTCAACGGCGAAATCCGCGCATTCGAGAACGTCTGCCTGCATCGCAATTCGTTGATTCAAAGCGAAGCCGTCGGTTGTCGTCCGCTGGTTTGTCCGTATCACGCCTGGAGCTATGGCGAACATGGCGAGGTGAAAAACATCCCGGACTGCCGTTCGGTTTACCTTATCAGCAAGGCAGAGCAGCAGAAGATGAAGCTGCGCGAGTTCTCTTTGCGCGCGATCGGCAATGTGCTCTTCATCAACCTGAGCGAAAACCCGTTCCCCATCGGGGAGCAGTTCCGGCCGCATGTCATCGAAATGCTGGAAAGCAGCTCGAACCTGTATGACAGCGAGGTGATGCAGACGACTTTCCATTGCAAGTTCAACTGGAAACTGGCTTACGAAAACCTGCGCGACGCCAATCATCCGCGCTTCGTGCATCGCACCAGCCTGGCCAACGACGTCACGTTTCTCCCCTTCGTCAATACCGAGCGGGCGGCAGAAGGTTTGCGCGCGTTGCCGGACACCAGCCCGGCAGCGCTGCGCGAGGAAATGAAGCGGTTCAGCATGGCGGCCGCGGAAGCACCGCTCTCGAATCCGAAACGCCTGCCGTTTCATGACATGGTCGAGCGCTGGGGTAGTGAGGACTCGTACTACAACTGGCTGGCTTATCCGAATATGCACATCGCCTCCCCGAACGGCGGCTATTCCTTCACGCTCGAGCACCACATTCCGATAGCGCCTGACAGGACGGATCTGGAGATCTACTGGTTCACCACACGCAAGAAAACGAAATACGCGTTTTCCAGCTGGAACTTGTTGTCGCACATGCACGGCAGCCGGCTGGTCACGGGCGAAGACATCGCCATCATGGAGAAAGTGCAGGCGGCGCTGCACGAAGCAGCCCCCGTTCCCACGCAAGGCGAATACGAATTCCAGAACCGCCTGGTGGAGCGCTGGTACACGCTGATGATGGAGACCGACCATGAAATCTAGGTGGGTCGTCGGCGGCGGCGTCTGTCTCGAACAGGTATTCGGCACCTGGACGCGTACGTATCCGGAGGAACAAATACAAAGAATCGAATTGCTGCCGAACGACGACTATGCCTTCGACCTGAGCGCGCTGAATGCGCTTGATCCAGAGCTAGGCACGATGTTCGTCGCGTTCGACGAACGCTTCGGCAATTTCAAGCGCATGGAGCTGATGCAGCTGGTGATGGAAAAGGGCTTCAGGCTGGAGCGGTTCGTCAGCCCTTCGGCCATCGTGCCGCCGGATGCAGTGATTGGCCCGAATGTTTTTATCGGGGAAGGCGTGGTGATTGGCATCGGCGGCCGCATTGATTTCAACACCGTAATCCGCGATGGTGCAAGGCTCGGCGCGGGAGTGCATCTGCGCTCCTCGTGCTGGCTGGAAACCGGCGTGCTGGTCGGGGACGATACGGATATCGGCGCGCACAGCATCCTGCGGATCGGTGCGGTGGTCGGGCCGCGCGTGAAGATCGGCAAGCACTGTGAGCTGGGTTGGGCGCGCCTGTATGACCAGAATATACCCGCGCGAACCGTGTTCGATACACGTTACGAAGAACCCATTCGCGTCTACGGCGATTGAGCGAAATATTCCGTAGTGAGCTATGGGACGAACTTGTATCCACATCTTTCAGAAAAAGAACATTGATCCCGACACTTCTGGATCTACGAGTTTCGTATCAATCCGACAACGGAAGGTGTCCTTCATGGATGCAAGCCAGCCCGGCAGACATCCTAAAGGATAAGAAATTTGTCGTCTGCGGATCCCATGTCAACTGGAGATCCGTGTGCTGCCGAAACACGCCGATGTGATTGCGGTGGTCGACGACGTATTGGCGAAGCAGGAGAGAGCTAAGGTTCTTGGGCGCTTCTTGCGCCCGCCGTCGCTGCGGTACTGCCCCACGTAGGGACACAAGTTGATTCGAAAAACCTACGCGCTTTTCTCAATGTAGTTGCAATAGGCATGCTGAAACGCGAATACGAGCCGCTCTCCTTCGCCGAACGTACCCCGGTGCTCTGTCAGGTTCGCTATCCCGCGCTGCACAGACTCGCAGATGTCGCGATCCTCCTCCCCAAGCTTGCGCGCGAAATCGACCATGATCTCGGAATAAGCTGTTAGCAACGCTGTTTCTGCGGTCGTAATGTCCTCAATGTTAGGAAAGAACAGTCTTGTATCGATGACGGTTTGCGCCACACCTATCGGGATATAGCGCAGAATGGCAATGCTTTCGCGCCGATGAATTCCAATTGAGGTAAGCGGAAATAGGGAAATATGTTCGTTTTCGGAAGGATTTCCGACTGTGCTTCGATCAAACACCGTCGCGACGCGCTTTAGTATCGACCGAGTAGGCGCCGACGGCGACATGATCAGTCGATAGCCAACGTGCGGCATGGGCGCGTCGATTTCCAGAAGCTCAGGTCGGCGGGGTAGCATGGGCCCGATAGTTTCGGGATGAACAGAATAGGCGTGGTCGGCTTCCAGCGTCGTCTGCACCGAGAGTTTCCAGTTCGCTTGCACATCAATCTGGAACCTGCCGTATTCTTTCCCCATGCCAGCGCTGATCGTTTCTAAGCGTGGTGAGAGCGCGCCCAGCCAATCGGATAAAGCTATCCCGTTTTCCACCTGGGGACGGACGAACACGAACTCTCCACACGTTTCGACGTCCCATCTGTCTAGTCTCAGGTTCTCGCAATCAATGTCTCGAAAGGTGTTGCGAAACGGAATGCCGGCCGGAGTACCGTCACGATCGAAGCTCCAGCGATGATAGGGACAGACGAGGTGGCCGTTCCCGGAGCTGCCAGCGCGGATCGCATTGAAGCGATGCGGACAGACATTTGTGAACGCGCTCAGATGGCCTTCAAAGTTCTGGACGATGACCTCACGGTCAGCGAGCTTCACCATCACCCAGTCGCGATTGCTCATGAGGTCACGACGTAGGGCGGCATAGTGCCAAGCACCGCGGATTATCGTCAGCTCGCGTTCGTGGTCCCCGGCGTCAACAAAAGCACGCTTTGGTATCAGATTGTGCACGGAGGCTCCAAAGAGGTGTAGCTCAGGCAGTATTCCGACAAACTCAATTGGAACGTCAGAGGCAATCATGCCGCCAATGTGATCGCAGGCAGCGTCGTGACCTCATTCGCCTCTAGTAGAAATACAGGCAAGTATCCCATCGTTCGGAAGAGTGGTGTCTGAGCCCCAATCGGTATTCGGGGTTCACCGACAGGACGAAGTCGGTCAACTCCAACAGGTCATTCGCGCGATGGTACGCTGAGATTGCCATCTTCGGCTTGCCCGCTATGATAGATTTTCGGGATCCCTTGAGGGCTGGCAACTCTGCGCCCTCGGTATCTATCTTGATGAACGTTGGTACGTCATCGATGATGTCATCGACAGGTCGTACGTCGATGAAGTCAGTCGGCTCCAGCCCATCGTTCGATGATAGAACGCGACCAAGATGCCCGCCCATGTGCTTGAAAGGCACTTGATCTTTCACATCACCCGCGCCAACGCCGTGCACCGTGATTTTCGATTCCAGTGGCGTTCCGCCATACCGTCGTAACTCCTTTTGCAGCGTTTGGATGTTGAATCGATCCGGTTCAATCAGCCATGAATGCTCGAATTTGCCTCTCGTCGTGCCAACCAGACCGGCTAACGATTCGCCCATCGCGGCACCACAATCGACCATCTTTTCTTTCTCCGAAAACTCGAGCAATCCTGACCGATAGTATAAAGTTGAAGGGGGCCGCTCAATTTGATGACAGTACTCGGGCTCACAAGTCAAGTGAAAGTTCAACACACCGAACAGCGTAGCGACTGAATAGGAATCGTCAAATCGCTTGGCTAGAGCGAGGTAGCGTGTCGCATTCTCTACAATCGCTTTTCCCCAATCGTCCACACGATAATCTACCTTCCCTTGCAAGCGGAACACCCGGACGGCCTGTTCATGGTTGATGTGCGGGATTCCGTGTTCTCGACACAAATTGTCAAAGAACCGCTTCGAATAATCGTAACGGCACGTATTGAACGCCACGATGTCATCTTGCCTCGACATTGCAAGAAAGCTGTCAGTCGAGATGACGGGAACACCGCGATGCAATACTTTCTGGGTATAGCGGAAATCGTCGACCACCCCAACAACCTCGCACCCACGATCTTTCAGAAAAAGCAGGTGATCACCAAAGTCCTTTGTGCCCAACATCACCAATTTTGTACTAGATCCGTATTTGGCGATGACTTCGCGAACGGAATCAGGTACACCGAAGAATGGTGATTCATCTAGGGCGGCTACGCCGCGCAAAAAAGTGGACTCTGGATCGCGCGGTGCTACACTGAAATTGTTTGATGTTGAAATAGACATCTGTATTTACTCCAATTGATCAAGAGATGGAGACTGGATCGCAGCAGGAGGATCGCCCAAGCTATCACTTGCCTCCCGTCACCGCACTCCTTTGATGCCTGGCGCGATAGTGCCGTACTGCTCGTAAGGAGCGATCAGAAAAAAAGGGAACAGGACGGGCTTGGTCAGTCGCACGTTCTCTTGCGCGCTAAGAGCTTAGCGCGTCTCTCCCGATGGGAGGGGCGCCTTTTGATCAGCTAGAGCTCCGAAAACTTCGCCGATCACATTCACAGCCTCTTCGCTCGTGCCCGTCCCATTCGGCAGAACGATAATCTTCGCCGCCAGCATTTCCGTATTCCTCAACATCAAGTCGGCGTGCGGAAACAAATCCCTGTAGGGCTTCATCTTGTGACACCCCGGCCAGAAATACTTGCGGGCGAGAATGTTTTCGGCATGCAGCGCAGCGATGACTTGATCGCGGGTCGCGGGGAAGCTTTCAGCCACTTCGATCACGACGTAATGATGGCTGTTACGCTCGACCGCGGCGTAGTCGAGCACACGAACGCCCGGCACGTTGTGTAGCGCCGTTTTGTACGCGGCGTGATTGCGGCGGTTGCTCGCGAACACGTCATCCAGCATGTCGAGATTCGTCAGCCCCATCGCCGCGCAGACCTCGACCATCTTGCCGTTGGTGCCGGGATGGATGACGTTGTCGTAGCCGGCGAAACCGAAGTTGCGCATCAGCCGCATGGCTTCGGCCAGTTCGTCGTTGTTGGTGGTGACGGCCCCGCCTTCCATCGTGTTGAAGGCCTTGGTGGCGTGGAAGCTCAGCACTTCGCACTCGCCGAAGCAGCCAATGCTCTGGCCGTGATAGGTGCTGCCGAACGCATGCGCCGCATCGAACATCAATTTCAGATCATGCTCGTCGGCGATCGCCTGCAATTCATCGACCGGCGCGGCGCGGCCCCACAGGTGCACGCCGATGATGCCGGTCGTGCGCGGCGTGATCATCCGGCGTACGCAAGCCGGGTCGAGATTGTGCGTGGCCGGGTCGATATCGGCGAACACCGGCGTGATGTCCTGCCAGTACAGCGCGTGCGCCGTGGCGATGAAGGTCCATGATGGCACGATCACCTCACCGGTGAGGCCGAGCGCGCGGATGGCGATTTCCAGTGCGATCGTGCCGTTGCACATGGCCACGCAATGTTTCACGCCAAGTTGCTTCGCGATGCGTTGCTCAAACTCCTGCACCATCGGGCCATTGTTGGTCAGCCACTGGTTGTCGAGGATTTGATTGACGCGCCGCGCGAACGCCTCGCGATTGCCGATGTTTGGCCGACCGACATGCAGCGGTTCGGTGAACGCTGGCGGCGCACCGTTGATCGCCAGGTCCGCGCGGGTCTTTATCGTTTTCATGATTGCCGATGATGCCATGCGAGCGCGCTTGCCACGCAATCCTCCAGCCCACGCCGCGGCTGCCACCCCAATGCGCGCGACGCCGCGGCATTGCCGGCGACCAGCACGGTTGTGTCACCGTCGCGGCGCGGCTGCAATGTGGAGTCGGGCCTGCCGGCGCATCGCGCGCGACAGGCGGCGAGCACCTCCGCGACCGAGTGGCCGGTGCCCGAGCCCAGGTTGAGCGCGGCGAAGCCGTCGTTGCGGTCGAGATGATCGAGCGCGAGCAGATGCGCTGCGCACAGGTCCTCGACATGGATGTAGTCGCGAATGCACGTGCCGTCGGGCGTCGGGTAGTCGTCGCCGAAAATCTTCACCGGTCCGAGCGCCGGATTCAGCGCAGCGCGGATGATGTTCGGGAGCAGATGCGTTTCCGGTTCGTGCGCCTCGCCGATCTCCGCGTCGGCATCGGCGCCGGCCGCATTGAAGTAGCGCAGGGCGACCGCACGCAGTCCGTACGCACGGCAATGCTCGGCGAGGAGGCGCTCGGCCATGAGCTTGCTCCAGCCGTACGGGTTGATCGGCGCGCACGGGTGGGCCTCGTCGATCGGTGTGTATTGCGGGTTGCCGTAGACCGAAGCCGTCGACGAGAACACGAGCTTGGTCACGTTCGCGACGCGCATGGCGTCGAGCAGGTTCAGCGTGCCGACGACGTTGTTGCGGAAATACAGCCCGGGATCGCGTACCGATTCCGGCACGACGGAAAGCGCGGCGAAGTGCATCACCGCTTCGATTCGCTGCGCGCGGAACGCCTCGGTGATAGCCGCTGGATCGAGCAGATCGCCACGAATCAGCGGACCCCACTTCACCGCCCATTCGTGGCCGGTGGAGAAATTGTCGAACGTAACCGGTCTGTGTCCGCTGCGCGCGAGCAGCTTGCACATGTGCGAACCGATGTAGCCGGCGCCGCCGCAAACAAGGATGTTCATTGTGTCGATTGTGGCATGGACGAAATCACGCCGGGTTGGGCTTCCGGCGTTTCGGGCACGTCGATTCGCGAGCGCAACACGGCCGCGAGCGATTTCGCGAACGCCGCTGACAGATGCTGCGAATCGCGGAACACGATCATGCCGTTGCGTTCCGCGGAGCAGATCCCCCCGGTGCAGATGGCGTCGGTCAAATCGAGTGTGCTGGCGTTGCCGAAGCGGCCGGCGGCTGCGCCCAGCCAACGATAAACATCATCACCATGCGCGGTGGCCGCCGGCGCCTGGCACACGCGGTGAGTGGAAATGGCCTGATACAAGGCGCTGCGCGGTTCCAGACACGATGGCGCGTCGAACGGCAATACCGGCGTCGAGCGCAGGATGTAGACGTGTCCGCTGGCTGGCGCAAGAGTCTGCAACAGCCGAGCGGTGCCTTCGGTCCATTGCTCCTGCGAATACGGCGCGCTGTCGGCGGAACCCAGGATCACGATATCGGGTTTGAACTTCGCAACGAAAGGCACGACCTCGCTGCGCCAGCGTTCGCATTCGGTGTATTCGCGCCCGATGCGTTCGTAGAACAGCGGCGCATCAGCCATCGGGCACGACGACTTCGTGGCGACGAGCAGGCGCCAGCCCGGTCGGGTGAAGATGTCCAGATACGCGGGAAACCACTGCAAGCCGACGCTGTCGCCCATTACCACTGCTGTGTGCGCCGCGTTCTCCGGCCCGAAAGTGCATAGCCGGACCTCGGCGCTGAAATACCAGTCGTCGCAGTGCAATCCATAGATCACCGGCTTGTCGTCGCGCACCTGCTGGAAGCGCGCCATCCCGGGCGATGCCATCCGCTGCGTTGCGGCCGTTCTCCAGTAGGCGGCCATCGCTGCGCCGGCGAGCATCAGCGCGATCGCAGCACTGGCGAACAGCGCGGGCCGCGCCACCAGGCGCGCGTCGCGCCGGATCGGCGTTTCGACCAGATAGTACGAGGCTGTGCCGCAGGCCAGCGCTATCGCGGCGAGCAATGAACGATGCGGCAAAGTCATGTCGACGACGGCGGCGCCGAGCAACAACACGGGCCAGTGCCACAGATACCAGGCGTAGGAAACGCGGCCGATCGCCTGCAGCGGACGCAATGCGAGCAGTCGCGCAACGCCGTCGCCGCGCCTCGCGCCTGCACCAAGCACAGCGGCTGCACCGAGCGAAGGCAGCAGTGCGCGAATGCCCGGATACGGCACGTTGTGATCGAATGACACGGCAGCAGCGACGATCGCCGCGAGACCGAGCCAGCCGGCTGCATACAGTCCGCGCTCGCTTTCCGCATTGCGCTCCCCGGCGGCAAGGAACGTCAATGCACCCAGCGCGAACTGCCAGGCGCGCGGCGGCATCATGTAGAACGCGAGCAACGGTCGCGTGCGCGTCCACGCGATGCACAGCGCCAGGCTGATCGCGAACACGCCACACAATATGAATTTCAGCCGCCGCGTGTCGTCGGAGCGGGCGGACGCGACCAGCACCAGCAGGAGCGGCCAGACGAGATAGAACTGCTCCTCAACGCCCAGCGACCAGGTATGCAGGAACAGGTTGCTCTCGGCATCGGGGCCGAAGTAGTCGAGATTGCCGAACGCGAACACGAAGTTGCTGAGCCACACCGCCGCACCGGCCGCGGACTGCGCCTGAGCGCCCTGTTGATCAGGCGCAGTCAGGAGATACCCGAGCACTCCGGTAACGAGCAGCATCAGCAACAGGCCCGGCAGCAATCGCCGCAGACGGCGCGCGTAGAAATCGGCGAAACCGAAAGTGCCGGTATGCATTTGCCGCAGCAGCAGCCCGGTGATCAGATATCCGGACAGCACGAAAAAGACATCAACACCGACAAACCCGCCATCCAGGCCGGGGAGCCTGGCGTGCGCGGCAACGACGAGCAGGATCGCCACGGCACGCAGGCCCTCGATGTCGGCGCGATAGCCCAGTTGGTAGCTGCCGGCGTCTCTCATGGAGTCCGGTCGGAGCCTGTCTGAAGCAGGTCACGAAACGCGCGATCCTCGCCGGCCTGCGGCAGATCGCGCAGCGTTTCGCTGTAGAAGGCCCGGGCGGCGTCGTGCTGCCCGCTTACCGTGAGCAGCAGTAGCAGGTTCTTGCGCGCCTGCAGGTCCTGCGGCGACTGTGCAACTGTCGCGCGCGCCAGCTCGATGGCGAGCGCGATGTCATGCAACACGTTGACGGCGTAATTCGAATAGGCCGAGAGCACGTGGCTGTCCGGCTGCGCGCGTTCGAGCGCGGCGCCGAAACACGCAATCATTTCCGCGGGTGGAAGCTGGCAGGCGCCATCGACGGCGCACTGCGTCAGCGCGGACAAGCCGTTGATGTTTTGCGCGGAGATCGGTTGGGTCCTGAGTTTTTTTTGCAGACGCGCCCAAACCGCGTGCGGAATCTCGCGATGCAACCGGGCCGACAACAACACAATGCCCTGATCGGGCAATGCGTCCGCCCCCGGCATCGTCGCAGCGTGTTCAAGCGCGGCGTATGCTTCGGGGACAAGCGGCGAATCGGCGCGGTATCCGGAAAGAATCACATACATGCGCCCGAGTTCATAGGCAGTGCGGGGCGAGTCCGGATTTTTTTCCGCTTCGCTGACCGCCAGCGACAGCGGATTGGCCCAGTCCAGCGCGCGTATCCAGGTTACGCATGCAAACAGCGCCGCCAGCGCCATGCACGCGGCGACGCGCGGAAGCGCGAAGTGCATGTCGGCGGTGGCCGGCAGCACCACGGAGAATACGGCGAGATAGAGTCCGGCGCTGGCAAAGTAGTTGCGATGCTCGTAAGCCAGTTCCAGCGGGATAACGGTCGCGGTGATCAGATGCGCCGCCAGGAACCAGAGCACGCCGATACAGGCGAGCGGCCAACGTCGCCGCGCGCACACTGCAAGGACAGCCGCGGCCGTCAGGCTCGCGACGCTGGCGAACGTGCTGACCGGTGCGAACAAACCGCGCGAAATCGCTATCTGATCATGGTAGAGCGCGAGCGCATCCGGCGTCGGCAGAAGCGACCAGCGCGCGTAGTCGAGCACGATGCGCGGCTCGGTCAGCAGCCGCTCCACGAGCGTGAACGGGCGATTGGCCCATGCCGCTTCCGGCAATGCGTGGCGCCAGATCCAAAACGCCGCCGCACAAGCGGGAATCGCGAGTATGACGACGTACATCGCATACAGGCGGCGATCCGGTTTGTCGTGGCTACCTTTGAAGTCGAACAATACCCATTCGACAATCAGGGCATACAACGGCAGCAGTGCAGCCGATTCTTTCGCCAGCCCGCCGCAGGCCGTGCCAAGCACGATCGCGGCGCATGCGGCGAGGAAGCCGCTACCGCGGGTGCGCATGCGCACGCGCGCGGCGACGTATCCCCACAGACCGCCGAGCACAAAAATCTGGCACAGGCTTTCCATGCGCTGGACGATGTAGGCCACCGCGGTGAAATTGATTGGCGCCAGAAGCCAGACACCAGCAACAGCGGCAGCCAGCAAGTCCGCACGCACACGGTCGTCAGGAGCGAGCCAGCGCGCCATCGACCGCAACAAGCCGAATAACAGCAGGCCATTGAGCAGATGGATGCCGAGGTTGACCAGCTTCATCGAGTACGGATCGCCGCCGGAGACATGCCAGTTCAGCGCGAAACTCAGCATTGCCAGCGGACGCACGAGCACCGCGGACGGCGACGACAGCAGCGCGGCCTGCAGCGATACGCGATCCAGCGTCGCCGGATGCACGTCACGATTGTCAACGATGTTCGGAAAATCGTCGAACACGTAGCCGCCGCGCAGGCTCGGCCAATAGACGGCAGCGGTCAGCAGCAGCGCGAGGCCAAACAGCGAGTAAGCGATCGCACGCGATCGCGAAAGGGGGTTACTAACCGTCATTCGGCCCTGGGGGAATGGCTGCAGGCGCGTTCGCATTGTCAGCGGCGCTCGCCTCTTCGGCAAGCAGTTCGCGCACCCGCGCGAACTCGACGCGCCAGTAACCGGCACGGTCGAGCAGCCATGCATGCAGCGATGCGGGCTTGAGGCCGAAGGCAGTCGGCTGCAGCGGATGCGCCGCGAGATATGCGTCGAGGTGGCGCAATCCCAGCGCCGCGTATCCGGCATTGCCGAGCAGCGCGGCCTGGTCCAGCGCAATCTCCGGTTTCGGCAGGGCGGCCGCAGCGTGATCGAACGCAGCCAGTGCGCTTTCCGCGTCGCCGCGTGCCAGCTCAATCAAGCCTTGCAAATGGTCGAAATCCTGGAGCCGTCCGGGCGCAGCGGAGAAAGACGGATTGTCGCGAGCGGCGCGCAGGAGCGATTCCACCGTTGCCAGGTCCAGGCCCTTGCAAGTTCCGTTTTTGGCGCGGGCGACGGCATCTCGCAGCCAGGTGAAATCCAGCTGCGCCGCAGCAGCATCGCGCTGGATGGCAGCGCGCATTGCTTGCGCTGTATCCGCCTGCAGACCATGGAGAGCGCATTCGGCATTGGCCAGATTGAACGCGAGTTGGGTTTGTTCCGGGTGCGCTGACAAAGCCCGCCGCAAGCGCTGTTCTGCGGCCGCATAGTTGCCTTGCGTCATCTCGATCTGCGCGGCATAGGCTTGCGCGCGCGGCGAATCGGGATTGCGTTCGGCCCACGCCACGGCGAGCTGATCGGGTTGCCCCCAATAGCTGGCCCCGACGTGCGTGTCGAACGCCAATATCGCGACAATCAGGAGTGCAGCAGCGGCGCGTATTCGCCGAAGCGCAACAGCGGGCGCCGACAACCATACAGCCAGCGGCCAGAACGCCATCATCGCCGGCAGGTAGTTGCGGTGCTCGAAATACAATTCGAGCGGCACGATCGTCGACTCCAGCGCATGGCCGGCGAAATAGAACAGCACGGCGAACGCTGCGACGGGCCAGCGCCGACGCGCAAGCCATGCGACGACGATCGCGGCGACCACGCAAAGCAGAGCCGGCAGCGTCGACCAAGGCTGCAGCCAATTCGCCGAGGCGGTGAAATTGTCGTGGAATACGCCGTTCGTGACCGGACGCGGCAAGCCGAGCAACGCGATGTAGTCGAGCAGAACGCGCGGCTCGGTGAGCGCGCGCTGCGCCAGAGTCCACGGACGGTTCGTTGCGGCGCCGGCCGCCCATTCCGGCGCTGATGCGATGAAAATCCGCCCCACGCCGGCGACCGGCACGCCAAGCAGCAACCTGCGCCAGAGCACGAAGCGTGCATTGATCGCCGCT
>Ga0105239_10002676_pt1 | contig 22436 bp, 20 predicted proteins | sample KBSC44metaG_FD_92761 | JGI IMG/M metagenome (GOLD analysis project Ga0105239, IMG submission 92761) | Corn rhizosphere microbial communities from Kellogg Biological Station, Michigan, USA - KBS C4-4 metaG | ecosystem: Host-associated > Plants > Roots > Rhizosphere > Soil | place: Michigan, USA... | reverse complement strand
TCAGCAGGTTCTCGAACAGATCATGGTCGCCAACCTGAAGGATACCGAGCAAAGCTGGCAGTTATTGCCCGATGGTTCGTCAACGCGTATGAAGGCGGCGAAAGGCGAAGAGCCTTTCAACGTCCATAACTACTTCATGACGAATCCGAGTTTGTCAGGCCGTGGAAAGTCGCTCAAGGAATCTTCGCCACGCCGGCTTACTCGCCGCAACGAGCGCCAGCCATCATCGTAAGGGGCACCGGCAGTGAAACGGCCCCGGCATCGCGCACCCAGTGTCGCGGTCATCGATATCGGCTCGAATTCGGTCCGCCTCGTCGTCTACGAGTCGATGAAGCGAAGCCTGGTCACGATCTTCAACGAGAAGACGCTGTGTGGACTAGGTCGGGAGGTTCAAACCACCGGACTGCTCGCTCCCGACGCTGTGGCGAAGGCGCTGACGGCGCTGCGCCGCTTCAGGGCACTCTGCCGGGTGATGAAGGTCGGCCGTGTTCACGCCATCGCCACCGCCGCTTGCCGGGACGCCAGCAATGGTCCTGAATTCATCGCCAAGGCCGAGAAGATCTGCGGCGTGCATATCGAGATCCTGTCGGGGCCGCGCGAGGCCCAGCTTTCGGCGCTTGGCGTCGTTTCAGGTGTCCACAGGCCCGACGGCATCGTCGGCGATCTCGGCGGCGGGTCGCTGGAACTGGTCGACGTCCAGGGCAACCGGGTACGGCGCGGGGTCACGCTTCCGCTCGGCAGTCTCGCTTTGCAGGATTCCTCGCAAAAGTCACTGAAGCGCGCCGAGCGGATCGTCAAGAACGGTCTGGCCGATGTCGCCCAGCTCGAGGCCGGCGCGGGCCGCACCTTCTATGCCGTCGGTGGGACCTGGCGGGCGCTGGCCCGCATCCACATCGTTCAAAGCGGCTACCCGCTACATGTCATGCACGGCTATACGATTCCCGCCGCCGATGCGCTGGATTTCGCGCGGCGGCTGAGGCGGCTTGCCGCCGCCAATATTCTCGCCGACATCGAAGTCGTGGCAGACGCGCGGCGGCCGCTGTTGGTGTACGCTGCGCTGGTCCTCGAACACATCATTCGCGTCGCCCGGCCGCAAACCGTCGTTTTCTCGACCTTCGGCGTCCGCGAGGGCTTGCTTTACGAAATGCTGCCTCAGGCAGAGCGCGCAAAGGACGGTCTTATCTGTGCGGCGCAGACCCTGAATGGTCTGTTGTCGCGTTCTGCCAAACACGCCGAAGAACTCATTGGGTGGACCGATCGATTCATCCGAATCGCCAAGCTGCCCGAAACCGACGAGGATCGCCGGTTGCGGCACGCCGCGTGCCTTCTTTCCGACATCGGCTGGCGCGTTCATCCGGACTATCGCGGCGAGCAGACACTTAATCTTGTCACCAACGGAAATTTTGGCTCCGTCAGCCATCAGGGCCGTGCCTTTATGGCGCTATCGGTATTCTATCGCTATGCCGGGGTGAGCGAGCAGCACGAACCGCCCTCCTTCATCCTCGATCTGCTATCCCCCGCCCTGGTTGAGCGCGCGCGTCTTCTTGGCGCGGCGTTTCGTGTCGCGCATCTGATATCGGCTGCGCGGCCCGGCGTACTGCCGGCAACTCACTTCAGGAGCCAGGGGCGAAAACTGCTCCTGGTGTTCGAACACCGGATGGGCGATCTCGTTGCCGATCGGGTCGGCGGGCGCTTCAAACAGCTCTGCCGCCTGATCGGCCGCTCCGGAGCAATCCTCCGACGCTGATGCTACCCCTCCGATGCATGCGCAATGCTCTGCAGCCGCCGCCGTCGCCATTCCGCTCCGACCAGCAACACAATTATCGCGCCCAGGAGACCCCCGATCATCTCGCCGGCCGAGCCGCTGCCGGCAAACTGGGGCGACAGGCCCAACATGCCCAACCAGGCGTTCAGCCAACGTACCAGGGTGCCGTCAAATAAACCTTGCAACGCCGGCTCAACGGCTGGATCCGTCGCCATGACATCTCCAGCCACCCAGCCAAGCAGCGCGGCTCCAGCCCAGATCAGGATCGGAAGTCGGTTGAACAGGACCATGATCAAAGCCGCCCCGCCGACGATCAGCGGAACGCTGATCGCAAGCCCCAGGATCAGCAGCACGACATTGCCATTGGCGGCTGCCGCCACCGCGATCACATTATCGAGGCTCATCACGATGTCGGCGACTACCACGATCTGTATGGCGGCCCACAGATGCCCCGCCTGCTTGACGCTGCCCTCGTCTTCTCTTTCCGGAACGAGGAGCTTGGCGGCGATGACAAGCAGCGCCAGTCCGCCGATCAGCTTCAGGTAAGCCAATTCCATCAGCTTTGCGACCAGGCCCGTGAAGACAATCCGCAGCAGCACAGCCGCGGCCGAACCCAACACCATTCCCCACAGCCGCTGGCGCGGCTGCAACCCTCGGCAGGCCATTGCAATGACGAGCGCGTTGTCGCCGGAGAGAAGAATGTTGATCCAGGTGATCTTGCCGACCGCGACCCAGAAAGCCGGCTGTGACAGGTCCAAGCTGAATTGGGTTAGCCACGCATCGATCGTTTGGGGATCGAGCATTTGCCGCAGCCAGTCCACTACTGCTCCGATCCCGAGATCCGCATCATCTTGCGCTCGACCTTCATACGGACTTCAAAATCGGCGAGCGCCGGGCAGGTAAGCGCGGCGCTGCCAAACTGGCGAAGTTCCGTCGAGATTAACGCGACCTGACGGAAACTCCAATGACGGCCTAGAAGAGCCTGTCGCCCTGCCTGCAACCCAGAAGTCAGCCGACGATTTCATTGCCCGAGAAGAACTGCGCGATTTCAATCGTTGCGGTCTCCGGCGCATCCGAGCCATGAACCGAATTCTCTCCGATTGATTTGGCAAATTGTTTGCGGATCGTACCGTCGGCCGCTTTCGAAGGGTCGGTGGCGCCCATCACGTCGCGATATTTGAGCACCGCGTTTTCACCTTCGAGAACCTGCACCACCACCGGGGCTGAGATCATGAAATCGACCAGTTCGCCGAAAAACGGCCTGGCTTTGTGCACGGCGTAAAAGGTCTCGGCCTGCTCGCGGGTCATGCGGATCCGCTTCTGGGCCACGATCCGAAGACCGGCCTTCTCGATCACCGCGTTGATCGCGCCAGTCAGGTTACGCGCCGTCGCGTCGGGTTTAATAATCGAGAATGTGCGTTCAATCGCCATTGATTTTTCCCTTGGAAAACGAGGTCAACAGAAGGTGCCGGGCTTATATCGGCGCGATGCCCTAACGGCAAGCGACAGGCCGAACCACTAGCGGAGGTGTCGCGCCCTCGTCCGAAAATTACAGGAATTTCACCAAGATGAACCCTTTCTGAAGCGTCCCGCATCCCTTCATTCAGCTTTGCTGCATTATGTTTTTGACTGAACCGATGGCCCTCGAAGCGGCACAAAGGCTTGCGGATCTCGTTTTTCACTGCATGTGCCTTCGGGCACCCGAACCTGAGGAGATGAACATGTTACGCAAACTATCGCTTGTGGCCGTGGCGACCCTGGGCTTGGCTGCCTTGGCACCCACCTCCGCTTCCGCGCATTGGCATGGTGGCCACGGTGGCGGCTGGCATCACGGCGGTTGGGGATGGGGCGGCCCGCGCATCGTCGTGGGAGGCCCCTATCTAGCCTACGGCGCCTATGGCGGCTGTTATGTGCGACGTCTGGTTCCGACCCCCTGGGGTCCTCGCTGGAGGCTTGTGAACCGCTGCTACTAAGCGGAAATCCGCACGACCGGAACAAAGCCCCGACCCCCTGGTCGGGGCTTTTGTTTAGGCAAAGCAGCTAATTTTAATTGGATTTTATCCTCATTGGCAGGAACACCGGCGGCGCCGGAACCATCTTTCAGGCAACCGACTTGGTGAAATGCCGGAGCAGAAATGGGGGCCTTGAGCGGGCACGACAGCCGATCAAAACAAAAGTGGAATGCGATGGGCAAATTCATCAAAGCGAGTGAAGAGATCGATCATCGCACCCTCCGTTCAATTTGCGAGGCCGTCGGCGAACATCTTCAGCAGAATTGTCGTCCGGAGACGGGAAAATTGCCCCAGCATCTTGAATATCTGATGCAGGAGCTGTGCCGGCGGGATCAGGCCCGCCCTCTTCGTTGATCACCTCACTGACAGCGCGCGCCACCTGGGGCCAACTGCTCACCGCTTTCAAGGTTGCGTTTCGCAGCGGCTCCGGTGAAAAGCCGCCATGCTTTCCATCACGGACATATCCATCCGGATCGCCGGACGACTGTTGATCGACGATAGCTCGGTGCAGATCGTGCCCGGCTCTCGCGTGGGCTTTGTCGGCCGAAACGGGGTCGGCAAATCGACGCTGTTTCAGGCGATCCGCGGCGATCTTCCGCTTGAGCAAGGGACGATCACGCTGCCGCCACGCTGGCAGGTTGGCAGCCTGGCCCAGGAAGCACCCGATGGCCCGGAGAGCCTGATCGAGGTCGTCCTCCGCGCCGATCGGGAACGCGATGCCCTGTTGAAGGAGGCGGAAACGGCACATGATCCGCAGCGGATCGCGGAGATACAGACGCGGCTCGTGGACATCGAAGCTCACTCCGCACCCGCCCGAGCCGCCTCGATCCTGAGCGGGCTCGGATTTTCCGCCGGCGACCAACTGCGTTCATGTTCGGAATTCTCGGGTGGCTGGCGAATGCGCGTCGCGCTGGCGGCAACCCTGTTCTCCGCGCCCGACTTGTTGCTGCTCGACGAACCGACCAACTATCTGGATCTCGAAGGGACGCTGTGGCTTGAGAGCCACCTGGCAACTTATCCCCGGACCGTCATCATCATCAGCCACGATCGAGACCTCCTGGAGACGTCGGTCGATCAGATCCTGCACCTCGAACATGGCAGGCTTACCCTCTACAAAGGGAGCTACTCCTCCTTCGAAGAACAGCGTGCTGCCCGCGCAATGCTGGACGCGCGTCATGCCAAGCGGGCTGCCGAGGAACGCAAGCGGCTGCAGGCCTTTGTCGACCGTTTCAAGGCCAAGGCCACCAAAGCACGCCAGGCGCAATCGCGCATGAAAATGCTCGAACGGATGAAACCGGTAGCAGCACTGGTGACCCAGGAGGTGCACGAGATCACATTTCGCGCGCCTGAAAAGATGCTGTCCCCTCCGATCATCGCGATCGACGAAGCATCTGTCGGCTATAGTCCAGGCCAGCCCATTCTCCATCGCGTGACGTTGCGCATCGATAACGATGATCGCATCGCCCTGCTCGGTGCGAACGGTAACGGCAAGTCCACCTTGATCAAACTGCTGGCGGGCAAACTGCCGGCGTTTTCCGGCCGCATTACCCGTGCCGACAAACTTGGCATCGGTTATTTCGCCCAACACCAGTTGGACGAACTGGATGTGGAGGCCTCACCCTATGATCATGTGCGAAGGCTGATGACGGATGCGCCTGAGAGCAAGGTTCGCGCTCGCGTCGGCGGGATCGGCTTTTCCGGCAAAGCCGGCGACACTTTCGTCAAAAACCTGTCGGGAGGTGAAAAGGCGCGGCTATTGCTCGGACTGGCGACCTTCCACGGTCCAAACATGATCGTGCTCGACGAGCCAACTAACCACCTGGACATCGACAGTCGGGCGGCGCTCGCGGAGGCCATCAATGAATTTCCTGGCGCGGTGATCATGGTGTCCCACGATCGCCATTTGATCGAGTCCTGCGCCGACCAGCTATGGGTGGTAGCCGATCGTACCGTGCGGAGCTTCGATGGGGATATCGACGACTACCGTCGCCTGGTTCTCTCCAGGGGGGATGACCGGAACGCCTCGCGCGAAGCGACCCAGAATGGCCGTGAGAAGCCGAAGCGCAGCCAAACCGACAAACGCTCTTCGTTGAAGCAGAGGATTTCGGCGGCGGAAGCGGAAATCGATCGGATCAGCGATATCATTTCCAAGATCGACGCGGCGTTGGCGCTGCCGGATCTGTTTACGCGAGATCCGCAGCAGGCCGCTCAACTGGCCAAGGCACGGGCCAATGCGGCCGAGGCCCTGCAGCGGGCCGAGGAACAATGGCTGACCGCAAGCGCGGATTACGAACAAGCCGCCGGGTGAATTACCCGCTCTGGCGTGTTTGGACCTGTTTCTTGTGCGATTTAGGTTTGGTCGATTTCGGCGGCTCGGCCGCCTGAGGCGCCCGCTCGATCGAAGTCAGGCGACCCGCCCTGAATGTGTAAATGCCCGCGCGCTGTCCCCGCGAATAGTTGATGACTGCAACACGGTCGCCCCTTGGATCATTCGACAGGTTGACACTGTCCGGCGCCCCGATGCCACGTACCACATCGCACTCGGTGTGACCTAGCGCGACCGTGCCTGACGTCGATGGCGTGGGCGCACCTGATTGAGCATTGGCGTCGGCAGGGCCTGCCGCCATCCCAGGGCATGCCCCGTCTGCACTTACGAGATCTTCAGCCGTGACCGGCTTATCGGGGGTCAGGGGCGGCGTTTCGATCGAGACGTTCTTGATAAAGAGGCGCGCGGGCCGGGAGAACCATTGCGCATCTTTCGATAGCAGCTCAGAAGAAAATTCGGTGGCGCCTGAGCAGCCGGCCAGAAGCCCGCCAGCCAGCAACAATGCAATCGATACCGTTGCAAGGCGCTGAGTTTCAACGCGCTGATAATTTCGCACGATCCTACACCCCACAAGATCCCGCCTCTGTCGTAACCCATCAGGGCGTCAAACAGACGCGGGTACCAGAATCTCAAAATGGCTGGCGCAGCGATCTTGTCGAAGTACCTGCGAGAGATCGCAGCGATGCCTTGCGAACTTCGACAATTTCGGCACCAGACCCAACGCTGAGCCGGCGACCACCCGGCAACCCGTCTCGCCGGTAAGCATTTGTCCCAACATCACTTTGCGGCACTACCGTGGCTGAGCGCAAGCCCCACCGCTGAAACCGGGCTTTATCATTAATGACCATCGATGGCTAATTACGCCGCTGCCAGCGGCCGTATTCGTCCGCCTGCCAATAGGTCGCATCCAGGCCTCGCGCCTTGCAGCTTTTCCAGGCTTCCCGCGCCGCAGCGAGCGCCTCGTCGTCATTGCCATCGAAAACCAGGACGATGCGATCGTAATTGTCGAAATCGACCGGTAGTGGTGCGTTATCGATCAGAAAGCGAACCTTGGCCCCATTTGGATTACCGTCGGCAGCGGCGATCAGAATCGGCTGCGCCTCCGGCTCGGCGCCATGCAGCGTGCCATGCGGCAGGAAAGAATCCTCCCGATAGGTCCACAACAACGCATCGATCGCCTCGGCGCGCTCCTGCGATGTCGACTGGACCACCACTCGCCAGCCGCGCTCGATGGATTTCTCCAGGAGCGGCGGCAAGACATTCTCGATCGACATATCTTGCAGGTGATAGAACAGGACTTCCGTCATTCTCACCCGGCCCTTGGAAGCTATTTCGCAGCTTCGTAATATTCTGCCACCAGCCGCTCCAGCAGTCGCACGCCAAACCCCGATCCCCAGCTATGGTTGATGTCGGACTTCGGTGCGCCCATCGCGGTGCCCGCGATATCGAGATGCGCCCAAGGCGTGCCGTCCACAAACCGCTGCAGGAACTGCGCCGCGGTGATTGAACCGCCGTGACGTCCCCCGGTATTCTTCATGTCGGCAAACTGCGAATCGATCAGCTTGTCATATTCGGGACCGAGCGGTAGCCGCCATACCCGCTCGCCGGTTTCCTGTCCGACCTTCATAAGCCGATCCGCCAGTTCGTCATTGTTGGAGAACAGGCCCGCGTGTTCGGTGCCGAGCGCCACTAGAATGGCGCCGGTGAGCGTCGCCAGGTCGATCATGAATTTTGGCTTGAACTTTTTGGCCACGTACCAAAGCACGTCAGCCAGGACCAACCGGCCTTCGGCATCGGTATTGATGATCTCGATGGTCTGGCCCGACATGGAGGTGACGATATCGCCGGGACGCTGCGCATTGCCATCCGGCATATTCTCGACCAGACCAATCGCGCCGATCACATTGACCTTGGCCTTGCGGGCCGCCAACGCCTGCATCAATCCGACGACACAGGCCGCGCCTCCCATGTCCCCTTTCATGTCCTCCATGCTGCCGGCGGGCTTGATCGAGATGCCTCCGGTATCGAAACAGACGCCCTTGCCGATGAAGGCCACCGGCTGATCGCCGCGCTTGCCGCCATTCCAGCGCATGATGACGGTGCGACCCGGGCGCGCCGAGCCCTGCGCCACTCCCAATAGCGCCCCCATTCCGAGCTTCTGCATGGCAGGCACATCAAGCACCTCGACGCCGACGCCAAGCTTGCGAAGCTGGCTGGCGCGCCGGGCAAATTCAGCCGGAAACAGCACATTCGGCGGCTCGTTGACGAGCTCCCGCGCCATGATGACACCATCCACCACTGGGGCGCGACCGGCAAAGGCCTTTCGAGCGGCTGCGACATCGCCGACGGCGATGGCAACATCCACGTTCACCGTACCGTCTTCGCCATCCTTCTTTTTGGTTTTGTAGCGATCGAACTTATAGGCCCGCAGGCGAAAGCCTGACGCCAGAGTTGCAACCTGGTTGGGCGTCATCTCGCCGCCCGCAAGTTCCGCGATGACCGTGACAGCATTCCTGCCGTGGCTGAGCTTGCCAGCAATGGTGCCGCCCCACTTCAGGCAATCGATCTCCTTGGTGGCCTCCTTGGCAAGAGCGGTTTTTCCGGTTCCGATTACGATCAGTCGCGAGGCCTTCAGGCCTGCCGGCGCCAGAATGTCCAGAACCGAACCGCTTTTGCCCTTGAACCGATTCGCTGCGGCCGCGCGCGCAATGAGCCCGGCGTTGTTACCAAGAAGCTTTCGCGTCGCGCCCCCGAGCTTGAGCGCATCATCGCAAAACACCACCAACACGTCCCTCGACGCGACGGAAAACGGAACAAATCCGACCTTGATGGTGTCGGGCATGAAATCCTCCAAAAAAACCGGATGATTGGGGAATGAAAGCCTGCGGGGAGCGCGGCCAGCGGATTCGAAAAACACTATGACCTGCCGGGCCGGTCGCTGCCAAGCGGGGGCCGTGGCCGGGTGGCCACATCGTTCGATTTATTAACCATATATCAAGCGCGCCTTGCCCCAGCCATTGTGTTGACGGATCAAAGGGATGGTAATGAGAAAGTGAAGCAGTCCGGAAATGTCGCGGGCAGCCAGCAGGGGATCCTGATATCAGGAGCTGGTTGGCCCGCTGGTCCATTCGGCTGGTCGGGGTTCGTGCGGTAAATGGGGTCAATCGACAGGTATATCTTGCGCACGACGTTGACGTCGTTTGCGCTGGTCCTGATCAGCCTGACCGGGGTGATCTGGATCACGCAGGCGTTGCGCGGCATCGACCTGATGACCAGCCAGGGCCAGACCATCCTGACTTTCCTTGGGTTCACGGGGCTTGTCATTCCGGCGCTCGCGCTGATCATCGCGCCGATCGCGCTAATGATCGCGATGTCCCACACGTTAAACAAGCTGGCGACAGATTCAGAAATCATTGTGATGAATGCGGCCGGCTTTGCACCTCTGCAAATGTTGCGCCCGTTCTTCTACGCGACCTTCATCGTCGCCGTGATGGTCGCCTTCATCGCGGCTTATCTGGCGCCGGATGGCATGCGGCGACTGAAACGATGGGATGCGGAAATTACCGCGGATGTGCTGACCAACGTTCTGCAGCCCGGCCGCTTCGCCCAGTTGGACCAGAATCTGACGATCCGGATTCGCGAGCGGCAGCCGGGTGGGCGGCTGGTTGGTATTTTTGTCGATGATCGCCGCGATCCCAAGGAAAGGATCACGATCATCGCCGATTACGGCACGGTTCTGAACAACGAGCGCGGCTCCTTCCTTGTTCTCAAGGACGGCAATCTCGAACGATTCGAGGCCGGCAAACACGACCCCGCGCTGGTCGCCTTCGAGAGCTACGCCTTCGACATGTCGAAGTTCTCCAACCAGGGCCGTGACGTCACGCTCGGCATTCACGAGCTTTATCTCTGGGAGCTGGTGTCCCCCTCTCCGACCGACCCGGTTTTCCGGCAGATGGCCGGACAGTTCCGTGCGGAAATGCACGACCGCTTTATCGCCCCGCTCTATCCCTTCGCTTTCGCGGCTCTGACCTTCGCCTTCCTCGGAGCCCCCCGCACCACGCGCCAGAGCCGAAATTTCTCGGTCGCCAGCGCCATTCTTTCAGTGCTCGCCCTGCGCATGGCCGGTTACGCCTGTTCGGTCACCGCCGCGAAGTCCACCGTCGCGCCCATCATTCAATATCTGTTGTTGAGCCTTGCCATCGGCGCGAGCCTTTTTGTCATTGTCCGCAGCGTGGTTCTAGAGCCGCCGGCCTCGCTGACGGAGGCCGTCAACCGCTCTAACGCGCGCATCCTCAAGCTGCTCGGGCGACCGGCCGTCGCATGAGCATGATGACCAACACCCTGGGACGGTATTTTGCCAGCCGATTTGTGATCGCGGCGCTTGGCGTGTTCCTCAGTATTTTCGTGCTGCTGGTAATGGTCGATTACATCGAGATGGTCAGGAGGACCTCGGGCCTTGCATCGGCGCCGGCATTGAAGGTTGCGGAAACGTCGCTTTTTCGGGTGCCGCAGTTGCTCGAAAAGATGATGCCGTTCTGCATCCTGATCGGCGCCATGACCTGTTATCTGGCGCTGTCCCGCCGGCTGGAGCTGGTGGTAGCGCGCGCGGCCGGCGTCTCAGCCTGGCAATTCATTTCGCCCGCGCTCGCAAGTGCCGTCGTGCTCGGTATTCTTGCCACCGTCGGCTATAATCCGATGTCCGCCAATCTCAGAGAGATGTCCAAGCGCATGGAAGCCGAATTGTTCGGTTCTGCGCCCGGCGGCGAGATTCAGGACGCCTCCGGGTTCTGGATCAACCAGGCCAATAGCGACGGGCACGCGATCATCAACGCGCTCCGCAGCGAGCAACAGGGGCGACGGCTGACCGGACTCACGGTGTTCCGCTTCGATGCCACGCTGCAGTTCAAGGAGCGGATCGAGGCGCGCGAGGCCACCCTGGAGGACGGGCATTGGCTGTTCAAGTCGGTGCGGCGATACTCGCTGGACGCGCCCCCCGTCGACCAGGACAGCCTGAAGCTGGCCACCTCCTTGACCGCGGCGCAGGTGCGCAACAGCTTCTCCACGCCGGAGACTGTGTCATTTTGGCAACTACCGAGCTACATCCGGTCATCGGAGAGCTCCGGCTTCGCAACCGCAGGCTATCGGCTACAATACCACAAGCTTATCGCGCAGCCATTTCTGCTGGCGGCCATGGTAATGCTGGCGGCCTCCGTCAGTTTACGATTCTTCCGTTTCGGAGGCGTACAAAAGATGGTTTTGAGTGGCGTGGGAGCAGGCTTTCTGCTCTACGTCTTGTCGAAAGTAACGGAAGATTTGAGCAAGGCTGAGTTGATGCATCCGATTGCTGCGGCGTGGCTGCCCGTCTGTGTGGGTGGCCTCACCGGCTTTTTGGCCTTGCTGTATCAGGAGGACGGGTAGTGGCCGTTGTCGCCGCCCGCCAGATAGGTTCGCTTTGCCGCGGACGGCGCCTGGTCATGCGCCGACGCCGCGTTGCCATGGCTATTGTTGGCGCGACCTTCGCGCTCGCTTGGGGAGTGTTGGCCTTTACCCTGGCTGGCCTTACCTGGCCCGCCTTGGCTGAAGCCCAAACCTTTACCTACAATCCGCGGCCGCCCCACCCTCCAGCCCGAACCACCGCCAACACCGGGCAAATGCTCGTGCAGGCAACCGAGGTGGACTACGACTACAACAATTCCCGGGTATCGGCGGTCGGCAATGTGCAGCTGTTCTACAACGGGACCAGCGTCGAAGCCGACAGGGTGATCTACGACCAGAAGACCAAGCGCCTCCACGCCGAGGGCAACATCCGCATGACCGATGCGGACGGCAAGATCACGTATGCCAACATCATCGATCTCAGTGATGATTATCGCGACGGCTTCGTCGATTCCCTGCGCGTCGATACCGCCGACCAAACGCGAATGGCAGCAACCCGGGCCGACCGTTCCAGCGGCAACTACACGGTATTCGAGAACGGCGTCTACACCGCCTGCGCCCCTTGCAAGGATGATCCGAAGAAGCCGCCGCTCTGGCAGGTCAAGGCGGCCCGCATCATCCATAACCAGACCGAAAAAATGCTCTATTTCGAGGACGCGCGCCTCGAATTCTTCGGCGTACCCATGGCCTACCTGCCCTATTTCTCGACGCCCGATCCGACAGTGAAGCGCAAGACCGGTTTCTTGATGCCGAGCACAACCTCGGCGTCGGCTTACGGCATCGGCATCGAAACCCCCTATTACTGGGCGATCGCTCCCGACTATGACGCGACCTTCAGTCCGCGCTTCACCACCAGGCAGGGCGTCCTGCTGCAGGGTGAGTTCCGGCAGCGGTTGATCGATGGCTCCTATCAAATTCGCGCCTACGGCATCGATCAGCTCAATCCCGGCGCTTTCGCTGGTCAACCGGGCGACCGCGCCTTCCGCGGCGGCATCGACACCAAAGGCCAGTTTGCGCTCAACGACAAATGGACCTGGGGTTGGGACGGCGTTCTGCTGACCGATTACTACTTCTTCTCGGACTACAAGCTCTCGCAGTACAAGGATCCCCTGGGTTCGTTTTTGAGCCTGCCCACCGAGGCAATCTCACAGCTTTATCTGACCGGCGTCGGCAGCCGCAGCTTCTTTGACGCTCGCACGATCTATTACCTCAGCTTCTCGGGTAACCAGAAGGTGGTGCCGGTGGTCCTGCCGGTGATTGACTATTCCAACGTCATCAACAGCCCGATCTTTGGTGGCGAGTTCAGCTACAAGACCAACTTCACCAACCTGACGCGAGATACCGCCGCCTTCGATCCCGTCACGACCCAGGCCAATACGGCAGGCCTCTGCACAGTGGCGTCAGCCGATCCGTTGGCCCGGATGCCTTCGCAATGCCTGCTGCGGGGCATTCCGGGCACTTACACTCGGCTGACGGCCGAGGCGCAATGGCGCCGTTCCTATACCGACCCGCTCGGCCAGATCTGGACGCCGTTTGCCATTCTCCGGGCCGACGCGATCAACGCTTCGATTTCAAACCAGCCAGGGGTCTCGAATTTTCTGCCGGTCGGCGACACCAACGCCATGCGTCTGATGCCGACGGTCGGCCTTGAGTACCGGTATCCCTTCATCAATGTGCAGCCTTGGGGTAGCACCACGATCGAGCCGATCGCCCAAGTTATTATCCGTCCGGATGAAACCTATGCCGGCAAGCTTCCCAACGAGGATGCTCAGAGCATGGTGTTCGACGCCAGCAACCTGTTCAGGATCGACAAGTTCTCCGGATATGACCGCGTTGAAGGCGGTGGCCGTGCCAATGTCGGCGTGCAGGCCACCACGCAGTTCGACCGGGGCGGCTCGATCAACGTGCTGTTCGGACAGTCGTACCAGCTGTTCGGTCTGAACTCCTACGCGGTGGCCGATGCGACCAACACCGGCGTCGATTCCGGACTTCAGCGTGCGCGCTCCGACTATGTGGGCAGTGTCAGTTATTCTCCGAACCGTACCTATACGTTCAGTGTCCGCTCGCGGGTGGATGAGGCGACGCTCAACATCAACCGCTTCGAGGCGGAAGGCCGGGCGAATTTCGACCGCTGGTCGGTAAGCCTTATCTACGGCAATTATGCGCCCCAGGCCGAGCTCGGTTACCTTACCCGTCGCGAGGGATTGCTCGGCTCAGGCTCGGTCAAGCTGGCGACCAACTGGGTGGTAACCGGGGCCGCCCGCTGGGACCTCGAGGCCAACAAGATCAACCAGTATATCGTCGGCGCCGGTTATGTGGACGACTGCTTTGTACTCGCCGCAAATTACGTGACGTCCTACAATTATTCGCCGGGCACCACGCCGCCCGTTTTAAGCCACGCTTTCATGCTGCAGATCGGTCTGCGAACAATCGCCAATTCATCCTCATCGGCGAGCCCAGCTAGCGGTGTGCAGTAGTCCATGCCCGTCGGCGGATCGCCGGCAGGCGGGGATCACGATCCTCGATTGACCTAGCAAACGTGAACATGACCATGCTTCCTCACCGAAAACTGGCAGTCCTTCTCGGAGGCTTGATTGCGTGGGCGCTGTGCGCTGCGGCACCCGCCCAGGCACAGACCGTCGCCGCGATGGTCAATGGCGACCCGATCACCAACTACGACGTCGAGCAACGGACCAAGCTGGAACTGTTGACGACCCATAAGCAGCTGTCGCGCCAGGACGTCCTCAACCTGCTGATCGACGAGAAGGTGAAGCTCAAGGAAGGCAAAAGATGGGGCGTCGATCCGTCCTCGTCGGATATTGACTCCTCCTTCGCGGCTATGGGCACCCGCATGCGCCTGACGCCCGAGCAGCTTGCGAAATCACTGGAAGCCCAAGGCATCAGGCCGGAGACGATCAAGGCCCGCATCAAGGCCGATATGGTCTGGACCAGCCTGGTTCGTGGCCGGTTCAAGGAGAGCCTTCAGGTCGGGGAAAAGGAAGTGGCCGCCGCCGTGCAGGCCAGTGGCGACGACGCGCAGAATGCCCAGGCCTTCGAATACAAGATGCAGCCGTTCGTGCTGATCGTTCCCCGCGGTTCGCCCTCGAGCACCATCGACTACAGACGCAAGGAGGCGGAAACCTTGCGCGGCCGCGTGCAGACGTGCGAGGAGGCCAATGGAATCTTCAAGTCCACACCCAATGCGGCTGTCCGCGAGATTGTCGTCAAGACTTCAGCCGATATTCCGCCGAGCCTGCGCGACCTCTTGGATAAGACCCCGATCGGCCATTTGACGCCGCCCGAGATCACCAGACAGGGCGTGGAAATGGTCGCGCTCTGCGCTCGCAATCCGACCACCTTAGATACTCCCAAAAAGCGGGAAATTCGCGACAAATTGTTTCAAGAGAAGTATGAAGCGAAATCGAAGGCGTATCTGCAAGATGTCCGGCGCGCCGCGATGATCGAGTATCGATGAGGCAACTCTGTTGACGTATGGCAAAACCTCTCGCGCTGACATCTGGTGAACCCGCCGGCATCGGGCCCGACATCACCCTCAAGGCGTGGCTGTTGCGCAAGGAACTGGGTGTTCCCGCATTTTACCTGATCGGCGATCGTGACCTGCTAGAGCGGCGTGCCAAAAAGCTCGGTATTGATATCGAAATTGTCGATGGGAGCCCTGAAGAGGCCGACAGAATCTTTCCCAAGGCGTTGCCGGTCGTGGGCTGCGGTGTTGCCGCCACGGCAGAGCCGGGCTTTCCTGACGCTAGCAGCGCGCCGCTTGCGACAAGCTCGATCCGTCAGGCCGTCAATGATGTGGCCGGCGGCAAGGCCAGCGCCATCGTCACTAATCCAATCGCAAAAAGCGTAATGTATCGGTCAGGCTTCAGGCATCCCGGCCATACCGAATTTCTCGCCGAACTCGCGGCCGCCAACGGCCCAATCCCGCATCCCGTAATGATGTTGTGGTCGCCCGAGCTAGCCGTCGTTCCAGCCACCATCCACCTCCCACTGCGCGCGGCCATCGAAACGCTGTCCAGCGATTTGATCGTCCGGACCGGCCGAATTGTCGCAGCAGAGTTGACATCCCGCTTCGGCATCGCCCGACCCCGCATCGCAATCTCCGGCCTCAATCCGCACGCCGGCGAAGATGGCGCACTTGGAAGCGAGGATCAGACGATCATCGCGCCGGCTGTGGCGACCCTCCGCAGCGAACAGATCGACGCCAAGGGCCCGTTACCTGCCGATACGCTTTTCCATGCCGCGGCGCGCCGGAGCTACGATTGCGCGATCTGCATGTACCACGATCAAGCGCTGATCCCGATCAAGACCCTGGCCTTTGATAGCGCCGTCAATGTCACGCTCGGTCTGCCCTTCATCCGGACCTCGCCCGATCACGGCACAGCCTTCGACATTGCCGGCAGCGGCAAGGCCAGCCCGTCAAGCCTCATCGCCGCGCTCAATCTTGCCGCGCGAATGGCCGGCGCCTCTCGTCCATGAGCGCGATCGACGACCTTCCGCCGTTACGCGAAGTCATTCGTGAACACGCGCTATCTGCTCGAAAGTCACTCGGACAGAACTTCCTGCTCGATCTCAACCTGACAAGCCGCATTGCGCGCGCCGCGGGGCCGCTGGAAGGAGCGACCGTCATCGAAGTCGGGCCAGGGCCCGGTGGCTTAACGAGGGCGTTGCTCGCGCAAGGAGCCGCGCGGGTCATTGCGGTAGAACGCGATGAGCGAGCCTTGGGACCATTGGAGCAGATTGCCCGGCGTTATCCAGGTCAACTCGAGATCGTCTCCGCCGATGCCCTGCATTTCGATCCGCGCCCGCTGCTCGGCGACAAGCGGGCGAAGATCATTGCCAACCTGCCCTACAACATCGCGACTGCGCTTCTGGTCAACTGGCTGTCAATCGAACCCTGGCCGCCCTGGTACGAGATGATGGTCCTGATGTTTCAGCGGGAGGTGGCCGAACGCATCGTCGCGCGAGAAAACGAGGATGCCTACGGGCGTTTGGCCGTGCTCGCCAATTGGCGCGCGGAAACCAAGATCATGTTTGATATCTCGCCGGCTGCCTTCGTGCCGCAGCCGAAGGTGACATCCTCCGTGGTGAGGCTGCTGCCGCGCGCTTTTCCCGAACCCTGCGAACGTCGTGTCCTGGAACAGGTCGCCGCCGCAGCCTTCGGGCAGCGCCGGAAGATGCTGCGGCAAAGCTTGAAATCCCTACCGATCGATCCGGCGCGCCTGGCAGCAGCGGCGGCGATCGATCCGACGCGGCGCGCCGAGACCGTTCCGGTTTCAGGATTTGTCGCGATGGCGCGCGAGCTCTCCGCCGCACGTGAGGCCTAGCCGCCGGTTCAGGTTTAGGCGTCGCCTCTTTTCGCTTGGTCCGCAAGGCGGCGCCAAGCCTCAATTACGCCTTCTCCCTTCCGGAATTGCAGCACATTGCCACCCAACTCCTTACCCAGGATGGCGCCCAAACGTCATTCAGCGGAGTTGATCCCATGCCCCCCAGGGCTGCCAAAATCGTGCCTGTTATTTTACCGATCCTTCTAGCATCGGCCGCGTTCGCTTCGGAATCCAGCCTATCGACCGATTCATGTCTTGCAGCTCCCAAAGGAGCGGCTCCTGAGGGAAGCCATTGGTACTATCGCATCGATCGGACGACCAAGCGCCACTGTTGGCATCTCGGCGACGCCCAGCCGAAATCGCCGCCTCAGAAGTCCAGCGATGCAGCCGTAGCGGAGTCCGCGCCCGCCGAACAGTCGCGCATCGCGCCGGCTGTGGCAGATGCCCGTGCCGAATTGGTTTTCTCGAAGGCTGAAGCTATCGTGAGCTCAGCTGCCGTTACCGAGCTGCAGCAAGTCGCCAGTGCCTCGCCGGAGGCACTTCCTGCGGCCGGCTCTCCCGTCAGCCTCAGATGGCCCGAGGCGACGAGCCCCAACGCGCCGTTGCAATCCGCCCTGACCAGTTCGGCAACCAAGACGACTTCCAGTGAGACCCGTGTAATTCCGCTGGTTGTGGCGGATGCCCGATCGGACACCCACGCCATTTCCATTCCATTGCTCTTTGCCGCGATCGCGGGCGCAATGGGGACTGCCGGCCTGTTCGGCGCCGTCATTCACCGCTTTGGGCGCGCCAGACGAGAGGGCCGGCAAAGGCGCATCCTTTGGGAGCAGCTACCAGCGAGCGCTCTCAACGGTGTCGCGCCGGCAAGCGCAGGAACAAACGCTCCCGACCAGCGGATTGCCCAGATGATGGCTCGGCTTTCCCGAAGCGCAGCGATCAGCTGACCGTTTATTTTTCCAGCTGGCGTTGTAGCTGACGCACAAAGGTGGTGAGACCGCTCTGACGTTCGCGGCGCAGCCTCTCCGCTTGGAGGATCGACTGCACCTCGGCAAAAGCCTGGTCGATGTCGTGATTGATGACGATGTAGTCGTATTCAGCCCAATGGCTCATTTCGTGACTGGCACGGCTCATCCGCCCGCGGATCACCTCGTCACTGTCCTGGGCCCGCGAATGCAGGCGCTTTTCAAGATCAGCCGCCGATGGCGGTAAGATAAAGACGCTCACGACATCGTCGCGCGCTTTCTCACGCAATTGCTGGGTGCCCTGCCAGTCGATATCGAACAGCACATCCTGTCCGCTTGCCAGCGCCGCCTCGACCGGCGCCCGTGGCGTGCCGTACCGGTTGTCGAACACGGTCGCCCATTCCAGCAGTTCATTCCTGGTCGCCATCGATGCAAAGCGGGCATTGTCGACAAAAAAATAGTCGCGACCTTCGACCTCACCGGGCCGCATCGGCCGGGTCGTCGCCGAGACCGACATGGTCAGCCCGGACATTCGTTCAATCAAGAGTCGCGAGAGGGTGGTCTTGCCAGCCCCCGATGGCGACGACAGGACAAACATCAGGCCACGCCGTTCAACTCCCTTGAAACCCCGGCCGCCAGTCATTTCCGTCACTCCAGATTCTGAATCTGCTCTCGGAACTGCTCGACCACATTCTTCATCTCAAGGCCAATATTGGTCAGCTCCAGGTCGTTGGATTTTGAACAACAGGTATTGACCTCTCGATTGAATTCCTGAGCGAGAAAATCAAGCCTACGCCCCACCGGCCCGCCCTTGGCGATCATCTCGCGCGCCTGCGAAATATGCGAAGCAATCCGATCAAGCTCTTCGCGAATGTCCGCCTTGGTGGCCATCAGCAAAGCCTCCTGGCTGAGGCGGTCGGGATCGAGCCGTTCCGAGGCTTCCAATAACGCCGCGACTTGCTCGGCCAAGCGTGCCTTGATCGCCTCCGGCTTGCGACCCGGCGTGCTTTCCGCGCGGCTGGCGAGGGCTTCGATCTCGTCAAGACGCTGGAGAAGAATTTGCCCGAGTGCGGTGCCCTCGCGACGGCGCATCGCCACGAGATGGCCGAGCGCCTCGTCAAAAGCCGATGCTGCGGCACTTCGAGCCGCCTCGTCTTCCTCTTCGCTGCCCTCGGGCTCCACGACTTCGATCACGCCCTTGATCGCCAGAAGACCATCGATACTGGGCGCCACCGCATCGATCCGGCCGGCGAGCGCTCCCGCGACCCTAACGATGGAAGAAAGCACCTCCTCGTTGATGCGAACCACCGACGCCGTGTTGGCACGTTTGACGGTCAGATTGGCGTAGACAGTGCCGCGGGAAAGTACCTCGCCGGCACGTTTCTTGGCCGCGGCTTCGACTTCATCCCATCCCGGAGGGAGGCGCATCCGCAGATCGAATCCCTTGGCGTTGACGGACTTCAACTCCCATTCAAACACGTAGGGGCCGCTGGCGCCGTGGCTTCGTGCAAAGCCGGTCATGCTCGAAAGCGGCATCGCGTCAGGTTCTCCGAAACAGTTGGAATCGTCCAGGACTCGCCGGACGATGCTCGATGTTAGAGCATGGGCCGGCAAAGTGGAAACCGGTTTCCGCATGCCGGGCCGTCTTGCAAATCTGCCGGCAACCGCGCGTGGGCCGATATCGATATCAATATCGACATCGGTCGGGGCTAGTCGTCGCCACCACCTGCGGCGGCCGAAGCGGGAGCCGTCGCCGCCGGCTGAGTTGAAGCCGTTCCCGGCCCTTGCCGGGCAGGCGCGGCGGCCCGTGGCTTCTTTGGTGGAGCCGGCTTCGGCGTCGTTGCCGAAGACGGGGCCGTATCGGCAGGCGCCGCGGCGGTGGCCGGCGCCGGATCTTCTGCCGGCTCGACCGTGTCGTTCTGTATCTGCTTTTCGATCGAGCGAAGCTTGGCGACGTTCTTCTGGTGCTGATCGTAGGTCTCGGTGAAGCTATGGCCCCCGGTGCCGTCGGCGACAAAGAACAGGTCCCGGGTGCGCGCCGGATTGGCGGCCGCCTCAAGCGATGCCCGGCCGGGATTGGCGATCGGACCGGGCGGCAAGCCGTCGATCACATAGGTGTTGTAGGGCGATGGCTGGTTGATCTCGCTGCGCTTGATCGGACGACCGAGCGTACCCTTCCCACCGACCAGTCCATAGATGATGGTGGGGTCCGACTGCAGCTTGATCTTCTGGCGCAGGCGGTTGACGAACACCGCGGCCACGCGGCTACGTTCGTCCGCCCGGCCGGTCTCCTTCTCGACGATGGAAGCCAGCGTCACCAGCTGTTCAGGCGACTTGATCGGCAACTCCGGATTACGACGCTCCCAGATCTCGGCAAGCACGCGCTTTTGCGCCTGCTGCATACGCTGGATCACCTGGTCGCGCGGCGTGCCTCGGGGAAATTTATAGGTTTCCGGAAGCAGCGTTCCCTCACGCGGGATCTCGCGAACAGTGCCCGAAAAGATTTCGCTGTCGGCAAGCCGCGCCACGATCTGCTCGGAGGTCAGGCCTTCGGGAATGGTGAGTGCGTGCTGAACGACTTTGCCTTCGACCATGGTGCCGATGACGTCACGCAGGCTTGCGTTCTTCTGGAACGCATATTCTCCTGGCTTGAGATCGGAACGCGCCTTCAGGGCGATCACGCTGCCGATGAAGGCCCAGCGATTGCTGTCGATAACGCCCTCGCGCTGTAGAACATCGGCGATATCGCTCATTCCGGCGCGGGCCGGAATATTGACGATCTTTTCCTCCTGCAGCGGTCCCTTCGCTTCCAGGATCTGCCGGCCATAGATGTAAACGCCGCCGGCCGCGACCATCAGCACCAGCACAATGGTAATGATCGCGTTGCCCACCACCACGAAAGGATTGCGGGCACGCTCGGATCGTTTCGGCGGCGGCGGAACCTGTTCGGGCTCAAGTGCCGCGCGCGGGCTTTTGGGAGAAATGGGCGGTCTTTCACTCATCGATGCAATCTGAATCTCGTCGGTTCAATCGCAAATCACGCACGCCCATGATCAGGAATTATCACCGAATGCGGCAAAACGGTGGAGCCTTCAGGACACGCGTCAATTGACCACGCGCTGCATGATCACGGAAGCGTTGGTGCCGCCAAAACCGAAGGAGTTGGAGAGCGCTATGTTGATCGGGCGGCTACGGGGTCGATTTGGCACGAGGTCGATGGCGGTCTCCACCGACGGATTATCGAGATTGATCGTTGGCGGCGCGACATTGTCCCGGATCGCCAGAATGGAGAAAATCGCCTCGATGGCCCCGGCCGCACCGAGCAAATGGCCCGTCGATGATTTGGTGGAAGACATCGATACCTTGGAGGCGGCATTGCCAAGCAACCGCTCCACCGCGCCCAGTTCGATCTCGTCGCCGATCTGGGTCGAGGTTCCGTGCGCATTGATGTAGTCGATATCGGAAGGTGAGAGGCCGGCCCGTTTGAGAGCCGCGTTCATACTGCGGAAACCCCCATCGCCGTCGGGAGCGGGCGAGGTGATATGATAGGCATCGCCTGACAGGCCATACCCGGTCACCTCGGCATAGATTTTCGCGCCGCGCTTTTTCGCGTGCTCATATTCCTCGAGCACAACGACACCCGCACCTTCGCCCATGACGAAACCATCACGATCCCGGTCATAAGGCCGTGAGGCCCGCTGAGGTGTCTCGTTAAAACCGGTGGAAAGAGCTCGAGCCGCGCTGAAGCCCGCCATCGCCAGTCGACAGATCGGAGATTCCGTGCCGCCGGCAACCATGACGTCGGCATCGCCGAGCGCAATCAGCCGACTGGCATCACCGATCGCGTGAGCCCCGGTCGAACATGCGGTCACGACCGAATGGTTGGGCCCTTTCAGGCCATGCTCGATCGAGACGTATCCCGATGCCAGATTGATAAGGCGGCCTGGAATAAAGAACGGAGAAACTTTCCGCGGCCCGCGCTCCTTGAGCAACAGCGCCGTATCGGCAATGCCGGACAGCCCACCGATTCCGGAGCCAATCAATGTGCCGGTGGCACAGCGATCTTCCTCCGTCGATGGATGCCAGTTGGCGTCATCCAATGCCTGGCGCGCCGCGCACATCGCAAAGACGATGAAGTCATCGACCTTGCGCTGGTCCTTGGGCTCCATCCACTGATCGGGGTTGAAGGTGCCGTTAGTGCCGTCGCCCCTCGGGATCACACAGGCAATCTGACTGCTAAGGTCGGAGACGTCGAACGTCTCTATCCTTCTGGCACCGCTTTCTCCGCTAAGAATGCGTTGCCAGGTCGGCTCGACGCCACAGCCAAGTGGCGACACCATGCCAAGGCCCGTGACGACAACCCGTCTCATATTCTTACTCTCCCACTCGAGAAAACGCCTGATAACAAGAAGCCGGTCGACCGTTTGAAACGGACCGTCCCGGCTCTGTCAGCACACGTCCTGGAGCGTCAGCTTTTGGCGTTCTTCTCGAGAAACTTGGTGGCGTCGCCGACCGTCAGAATGGTTTCGGCGGCATCGTCGGGGATTTCGCAGCCAAACTCTTCCTCGAAGGCCATCACGAGTTCGACGG
>Ga0105239_10002675_pt1 | contig 22441 bp, 29 predicted proteins | sample KBSC44metaG_FD_92761 | JGI IMG/M metagenome (GOLD analysis project Ga0105239, IMG submission 92761) | Corn rhizosphere microbial communities from Kellogg Biological Station, Michigan, USA - KBS C4-4 metaG | ecosystem: Host-associated > Plants > Roots > Rhizosphere > Soil | place: Michigan, USA... | reverse complement strand
GCGGCGGCGGCACCGGCTCCGGCGAGTCCGGCAAAGCCGGCGGGCAAGGCGACGGCGCCGCAGAAGACGGCGGTGACCGCCAAGTCGATCGCTGGCCGCGTGACCCAAGTCCGCGAAACGGCATGGCGCCGCGCTCTGGTCCAGGCGTGCGAGGGCGACCCCGAGTTCGCGCAAGCGTTCGAGGCGATCCTCCGCGACGTCTGGAAGGTCGATCGCGCCTTCCTCGGCCAATTCAACAAGGACGAGCTCAAGTTCATCGCCCAGGAGTGCGGCCTGGTCGCTCATATGGGCGAGAAAGCGTTCGCCAGGATGCTCACGTCGCCGATCGGCAAAATCGTCGACGGCATGCTGAACGCCACCGGCTTCGACTGGTCCGGTCGCCTTCCCAGCTCGATGACGCTGGACGGCAAATATGGCCCGCCCCCGGCCGCGAACTCCGGCGCCACAACCGAACCTCAGAACAAGGACTGACCGCCATGCTGATCACCAGCTTGCTGCCGCTGCTCTCGCGCTATTCGCTCGGGTTCGATCTCGCCGCCGGGCCCGACGATACGGTCACGCTGACCGTCATCCCCCGGAAGGCCGAGGGCGCGGCCCGCAATCTCGAGGGCGGTGAGGTTCGGCCGATCTCGATCACGGCGAGCGCCGCTGAGATCGACGAGGAACTCGCCAAGGGTGCCGATGGCGCGCTTGGCCAGCTTATCGCCGCCCGAAAGGGATTGGGCGACCAACTCGCCGAGCAGCAGCAGGCGGCCGAGGCGGCAAAGACAGCGGCCGCCGCCAAGGCGAAGCCGGCGAAGGCTGCTGCGCCCGCCCCCACCCCGGCATCCGCTGCGGCGCAACCGCCCGCGGCGCCGCCCACCGCACCCGCGCCGGGCGAGCCCGCCAGCCTCTGGTGATCGATCTCCCCAGCCAGTCCGTCACCACCAATCGAGAGCAGCCATGCAAATCAATCATCTGACCCGAGCCTATCGCTACGACGGGATCGATCTTCCGATCCCTCCCCACCTTGCCGACGATCCGCAGGGCCTGCGCGCTTATCACGCCACGCTCTACCCCGCGATCCTCAATGCCGAGACGGTCGACGCCGGCGTGTCGGGCGGCGTGCTCGTCACCGAATACCGGCGCGCGGTCGGCACCAAGGGCTGACGGTGGCGCGGTGCCAGAGCGCGGGCATCCCCGCCGCCGCCCGCAAGACGCTCCTCGAATGGATCGAACAAGACGATGTCGACAGCAGCATCCAGCCTATCTGCAGCGAAAAGGATCAAGCGCTCCACGCGAGCATCCTCCTCGCGCCCTATGACGGAGCGTCGGCGTTCGAGCGTCTTCAGCCGCCCGCAGGGTTGCGTCTCGCGCCCCTCGGTTGAACTGGCGGGGCGTTCGGTCGCGTTGTCGATCGATGTCCCGGCAGGCTTCGATGCGCCGCTCGCCGCGCACCATAAGCTGATCGGCGCCTGGGTCGCATCGCACGAAAAGTCGGATGCCCGATATACCCGTGCCGATGCTCGCAAGCACATCGAGCGCGCGTTCGATGCGGCGGTGATCGAGATCCTCAAGCCGTTCAATTTGGCGGACCTGCAAGTGCTCGCGCTTGCTGGTGACGATGGCACGGCGCCGGCGATCGCCATCATCTGCGACACCGTCGGCCAGATCGACCTGGGCTGGATCGAAGAAAGCAATCCCCTCGCGGCCGAGCCGGGCAAGCGCGTGGCGCCGCAAAGGTGGTGTGCCGCTGCCTATCAGACGCTGCTCGAGACGCTGCCGGTGGCGCTGCCGATCTTCGGCTATGGTGACCTGTTCGAAGAAATGGCCGCCTACAGCTGGGACGGCGAGACCACCGACGTAGCCGCGATCAAGGCCATGGTCGATATGGGCCAGGACCTGGGCGACATCGACGAGGAAATGTTGCCCTCGGCCATGAATGCACGCCGGCCGGACTGGATGCTCAAGGAGAACGCGGCCCCGCTGAAGCAGCTGCCGGCGGCGCTGCGGCGGAGGATCTATCGGCTTCGCGATCTGCGCGTGGCCATCAAAGGTATTCCGGCCGAGACGAACGCCTGGCACTTCTCGTTCGATCAGGTCGTCGAATACATGCCGGAATTCGAGGACGCTTCGCACTTGCCGGCGATGACGCTCGTCCCCGTAGACCAGTTCGCTCGCGAGCTCGATTACGTCGGCGATTACGGCATGCAGCAGGGCTTCATGAATATCGCCGGGCTTTGCCCGCTGGCCGACGCTGCCGCCGTCGACGCGTGGTTCGCGTCACTCAAGCTCGGCGCCGAGTTCCTGCTCGCCGCCCAGGAGCTGATCACCATCGACCCCGCCAATTCGTGAGTAGCTGATGCCCGGACATTCCACCCAATTCGAAGTCACCGACGGCAGCATGGCGCTGACCAATGCTATCCTGCTCTACCGGCCGACGGGCCAATCCGCGCCGGGACGCTCCCTGCCCGCATTCGCCAGCCTCCACGCGGTGGAGCAGGCGGACGGCAAGCCGACGATAGGCGTCGGCGCGCCTCTTTCGCATGCCCATCTGCGCCAATGGGCGAAAGCGCTCGGTTTAGGGGCCGCGCCCGAGATCCTGCCCGACAACGTCGTCGTCTATCACACCGACATGCTGGCGTGGTGGACGCCCGAGCGCGTCCGTCTTGCCTATTTCAACCTGTCGGCACCGCCCAAGGGCCTGCGCGCCCTTTCCGAGCGCACGGTCATGCCAGTCCCCTACCCCGCACACCTGTTCGTCGCCACGCGGTCGGGCCTTGGCGTCTACGCCCTGCCCACCAACGAACGGCCGACCGCGGCGACCGTGCTGATGTGCTCTCCCGTGCTGAACGTCTTCGACAGCGGCCAATTATGTTGGGGAAACATTCCCCAGCCGAAGAAGATCACGCTTGCGGCGATCCCGGAATACGAGCGCGCCGTGTTCGATTCCTGGTCGACGCATCCCAATCCCGGGCAGGAACACAGCGTAACCGGCAAAGGCGGCCTGGTGCGCCTATGGGATGACCTCGCGACGCGAAAGGCCGTCCGGTTCCCCTACAAGCAGCTCAAGCCGTTCACCGCCAACGGGCCGGTGAGTTTCGGACAGCTTGTCGCGCGGAGCGGCCGCGCATGACGATCCTCGCCAATGACCCGACCGCGGCGGCCGTGCTCTCAGCCGCGCCGTGCTACCCCATCCCGCCGAGCGGATCGTCACCGGCCATCGATGCGCTTCGCTCAGCGCGCGCCGGCCGTGGCCTGGCTGTCGGCCATGATGGCGTGATGCTTATCCTGCGCCGGCCATGGCTTGAGCTCGACGTGCCGATCACCGGGGCGCTCGCCGCCTATTTCCCCTATGGCAGCATTGGCCGGCCGCGGGCTGACCTGCGCTGTGGCCTCGTCCCCCGTCACCACCTCGACGAGATCCTCGACCATTTCATGGCGGCGCTGCCGAATGAGGCGGCGGCGTTCGTGATCTGGAACGAGGTCGACGGAAGATTCGCCGTCGATTACCCGGCTGTCGACCATGCGACGCCCTCGCGGCTGGTCTATCGCACACCGAACCTGGCGCCTAATTGGCATATCGTCTGCGACGTTCACAGCCACGGTTCCGCGGCCGCGTTCTTCAGCTCTACCGACGATGCCGACGATGCCCATGCGACCAAGATCGCGCTCGTCTTCGGTGGCCTCGACGATCCGTCCAGCCCGCCGATGATGGCTTCGCGGCTGTGCGCCGATGGACTGTTCCTCCCCATGCCTCGCAGCCCATTCGCTGGAGATCACGATGCAGCCTGACGCGCCAGCCCGCCACTATCTGCTCGCGGCATGCGACAAGCGCGACATCAACGTCCAGCTCGTGGGCTGCGGCGGGAACGGGGCGCAGATGCTTATGGGCCTCGCATCCCTCGACACGGCGCTGCGGGCGATATCGTCGCGGTCACTGCACGTCACGGTCGTCGACGACGACATCGTGACCGAGGCAAACCTTGGGCGTCAGCCGTTCTACGGTTGCGACCTTGGCAATTCGAAGGCGCGCACGCTCACCGAGCGGATCAACCTCGCGCAGGGGCTAGCCTGGCGGGCAGTTCATGGCCGCGCCCCGGAAGCGATCGGCGTGAAAGACGTCGACGTCCTGATCACCTGCGTGGACACCGCAGCAGCTCGTCGGGCGCTCGGTGCCGCGATTGGAGAGAGCGGGCGGCCGCCTCGATATTGGCTGGATCTCGGCAACCGCGCGACTGATGGGCAATTCCTGATCGGTTGCCCAGCCGGTGGCGGTGCCAAAAAGGACGCGCGCCTCCCCACCGTGCTCGAATACTTCCCCGAGCTGGCCGACGAGAGCGTGGTGGAGGATGATGCGCCTTCCTGCTCGGTGGCCGAAGCGCTCGAGCGTCAATCGCTTTTCGTCAACCGTGTCGTGGCGAGCCACGCGCTGGCGCTGCTGTTCGACCTTCTAGGCCGCGGGTCGATCGGCCACGCCGGCGGCTTCATCAACCTCGCCAGCGGACAGGCCGTTCCGATCCCCCTGCCAGCCCCGGTTGGCGCCGACGCATGAGCCAGAACAGATCCTCTGCGGTGATGCAGCAACGCATCGAACCGCCCGACAGCCTCGACGATTTCCCGACACCGCCCTGGGCGACGCGGGCGATCTGCGAGTTCCTGGAAAACCTCGGATTCGTGTTGGCGATGTCCGACTGCCGCGAGCCTTGCGCCAATCGCGGGCACATGGTCGCGCCGCTGCGCGAGGTGTTCGGCCATGTGATGCCGAGCGACATCTTCGATTACGGCTGCGGCTTCCCGGTGCGCGACTATCTGTGGGGGCCGGACGAACATCTCGATCGAACCGATTGGACGTTCCTCAATCCGCCCTTCCGCCTCGCCCAGGAATTCATTGAACGCGCGCTGCGGTTGAGCCGCGTCGGCGTGGTGGTGATCGCGCGCTCGGCATTCTCTGAGGGGCAGGACCGCGCAGAAACATTGTTCCTCACGCAGCCGCCGAGCTTCGAGCTGCAGTTCAGCGAGCGCGTGGTGATGCTAAAAGCCCGGCTCGTTCGCGCGGGTGACTTGGACCCGCTGGCGGAGACTCCCGGGACGAAGGCGTCGACGGCGACAAGCTACTCGGCCTTCATCTGGCTCAAGCGCGACGCGGCACCAGCCGACACCCGCAAGCGCTGGATTTCGCCGTGTCGGCTGCGGCTCGAGCGCGACGGCGATTACCCGAAATACGAAATGCCGGCGGCGCCCGCGCCCCTGCTCGATCTGCTGGAGGCGTCGTGACCCGTTGGTATCGCGCCTATGAAGGCACTGTCACTGACCCCAAACTTGCCGAGGCCGCCATGCTCGCCGGTGTATCGCGTTCTGTCGCGATCTCCGCCTGGCATGCCCTCCTCGAAAGCGCGGCCAGCGCGAACGATTCTGGCCGCTACACGACGTCGGCGCGCCGCGTCGCCGTCATCCTGTCCGAACCCCTCGATCCGATCACCGCCCTGTTCGATGCATATTCCGAACTCGGCCTCATCGCATCCGGCGCAGTCGCGGCATGGTCCAAGCGCCAATACGAGAGCGATAGCTCCACTGAGCGTTCTAAGAAGCATCGCGAGAAGAAGCGCAACGGCGGTGCAACGTTGCATCCCCGTCGCGCAACGGCACCAGAAGCAGAGACAGAGACAAAGACAGATAATTCCGAAGCTGACGCTTCGGGCGCCGCTGCGCCGCCCCCACCGCCTGCCCCAAACCCTGCTGACCTGCGAGCCGCCGTGTTCGCGTCCGGCGTGCCGCTCCTGACAAGCACCGGCATCCCCGACCGAAGCGCCCGCTCACTGCTCGGCCGGTGGCGCCAGAAGTTCGGCGATGGCGCCGTGCTCGACGCCCTCTCCGCCGCTCAACATCAAACGCCGTCCGATCCCGTCGCATGGATCACGGCAACGCTGGAAACCCGCAATGGCCAACGAACTCGTCACGACAGAGACACTCCCCGCGACCCGCTACTCCGTCGCGACCTTGCTTCAGGTGATTCCTGATTGGGTTGATCTCCGCCTGCTCAGCGCCGTGGTGCAATACGGCTATGGCCGCCCGATCCCCGTCGGCGCAGGCGACGATTTGCGGGCGGCGGCGCTGACGCATCGCCAAGCATTGGCGCCGAGCGACGCCGAGGAGCGGTATTCGGTCCTGCGCGGGCTGCGATCGGGTACGATCCTGGTGCAGGAAACGGCGGAAGAAGCAGACGCCACGCTTTCGTTGCTGGTCGCACACCTCGCCGACGTGCCGATCGACATCCTGAAGGCGGGCTGTCGAGCATATTGCAATGCACCGGGCCGTCGCTTCTATCCTAAGTCGGCGGGCGAGCTGCGCGCCTTCACAAATCCGCTGATGTTCGAGCGGCAATCGCGCGCCGCCCATCTCGAGTATCTCGCCAAGCTCGCGGACAAGGAAGACGCGCGCCGAAAGCGCGAGGCCGACTGCCTCAGCCCCGAGGAATTCAGCAAGGGCGCCAAGGAGATCATGCGCCGCCTGTCCGGCGGCACGTTCAAGGGCGCCATGTCCGATGGGGGATGATATTCTCGGCATGCCGACGGCATCGATGTCGTCGCGGCGCCAGAAGATCATCGAAGCTATCCGCCAGCACTTCCGCGCGCTGGGCCAATCGCCGAGCCATCGGGAGATCGCCGCGGCTACCGGGGTGCAGAGGCAGCACGTCGGCGCCTGGCTGGACGTGCTCGAGCGTGATGGACTGCTGACGTACGAGCGCGGGGTCGCCCGCTCGATCCGCCTCGTCGACCGTACAGCCTGCCTGTCGGACACGGAGATAGAGATCGCCTGCGCGCTGCGCGGTTGGACGATCACCAAGCCGCCAGTGGCGTTGGCGGCGGCATATCCAGTGATAACCGATGTGCCGGATTATGGACTGCCGCTGTTGGAGAAGATGTACCAAATATCAGATCGTTGATCGGGGTGGGATGATGCGCATCGTGGAACAGGGTCAATTCGGAAGCGGCACGCCGGACGCGTGGTGCATCCTTCGAACTGCAGGCGCGCGCACGCTGCCATTGATGAAGTCGCTGGAGAAGGCTGGCTTGAGCGCGTGGACGCCATTGCGCATTCATCGTCGACGCCGCCCTCGCTCCAAACAGCTCGTCGAGCGCGAGGTGGCGATCATGCCGACATTCGTGTTCGTTCGAAAGCAGCACGCCATCGAATTGCTGACCATCGCGGCCAATCCGGTGAACCCACATCCCGCCTTCTCAATATTCCGACACAACGGCAGGTTGGTCGACGTCCAGGATCGCGAGATTGCCGGCCTTCGCGCCGAAGAGGACCGCTGGGCCAAGGCAGAGCGCAAGACGCGATGTCGGCGGTTCGACACCGGATCAACGGTGCGCGTCACCGACGGTCCGGCTCAAGGCCTCGAAGGCATTGTCGAAGAGAGCGATGGCCAGTTCGCGCTCGTCTGTTTCGGCGGTGCAATTCGCTTCAAGGTTGGCACTTGGCTTTTGGGTGACGAACAGGTAGAGAACGCAAATCCCGCTATGGGGATCGCCGCCTAAGCGGCTGAGTGAGCGCCTTGGCCCGGCATACGGTGCGCCGACCTCACTCCCTCGACCGACGCTGCATGATGCTCGGGCGAGAAAGCGAAGCTTTGTCCTAACCGCTCGATCCCGGATCACCCTAGATGACTATCGCCAACCACGCGGCCAAAGCCCTGCGGCTGAGGTCGTTAGCGCAAGAACTTGAGACGCTGTCGGATGCCGTCGAGCAGCCGTCCCGCAGTCTTGAGCGCGCCGAACGCCTCATCGGCGAGGGCGAACGCATCTCGCGCGAGGTCTATGCGGTGTTCCGCGGCCCGAGGTGCTGACGGTCAACATTAAGGGCAACCTCTCGCCCCTTCATCGCGGTCTGATCGCGCTGCGGTCGCAACAAGTTCCATTCGCCGTTTCGCTCGCTCTCAACACGCTGGCACGCGGCGCCGCCGCCGACGAGCGCGAACTGATCGAGCAGACATTCGACAGTCCGACGCCTTTCACCCAGAACGCGTATCGGGTTGAGGTCGCCACCAAGTCGCGACCGATCGCGATCGTCGCCGCCAAGGACATCCAGGCGCAGTATCTCCAGCCATATGTCGTTGGCGGTGCTCGCTTCCTCGGCACCAAAAAGGGCATGCTCGTTCCGAGGGCAGTGCCGGTCAACCGATACCACAACCTGACGCGCGGCAAGCTGGCTGCTCTCAAAGGCAAGCCGGGCGTATTCATCGGCCCCGTGAAGACGCGCAGCGGCCGCATCATCAACGGCGTGTGGCAACGCCCAGCCAATGGCATTCGTCGCGACGGCGGCAAGGGCACGAAGGGCCGCACCGGCCTGCGCTTGCTGATCCAGTTCGAGGACACGACCCCCGCGCCCAAGCGCCTGCCATTCGAGCAGCGCGCCCGGGCCTACATCGATCGCCATGCGCGTGCGGCCTTTGAGGATGCGCTGCGCATGGCGATCGCCACTGCACGGAGATAGGCATGATCCCTTGGTTCATCGTCAGTCTGATCGACAACCTCGCTTGGCTGTTCGGCCGTCAGACCTACGTCAACGCGACCTCGGGCAACTGGTGGGGCGCCGAACGCATCCACCTCGCGCGCCGCATCCCCGGCGAGCCCCGACCGCGTCGCCTCAAAGCCTATCGTGGTGGCCCGCTGCAGCCGGGCTCGCTGCTCACCGACGCTGGCCCGATCGGCCTGACCCCCGCCCCGACGGCCGACCTCAGCGCCATGATCGCGACGGGTCCCTCCACGCCCCTATTGCATCGCGGGTAATTGCGCGCCCCGATACGTCACCAGCGCTGAACTCCGAAAGGGGTCCGCACCCAAATGTCCGCACCCAAGCGATATGTCGGCGTCCGCGAATTCGCGCGGCTTGATGGATGCAGCGACAAGCTCGTTCGGAACGCGATCAAGGCGGGAAAGCTGCCGGTTTCGGCGGACGGGAAGGTTGACGCCGCGTTGGCGGGCTCGGGCTGGCGCCGGCTAAATCGACATGCGGAGCAGGGTGCGGACAAAGCTGCGGACCCCGCAAAAGTGTCCGCACCCCCTGTCCGCACCCGGTCGCGCAAGAAACCCAGCGCCGCCGAGGTCGAAGCGGCGATCGAGAAGATCGTCGACGAAGACGCCGAAGACTTCCTCGCCAACGTGCTCGCCGGCGAATTCGCTTCGATCGTCAGGGCCGAGCAGATCAAGGAGAACGGCCTCGCCGCAAAGCATCTGATCGCGGCGCGCAAGGAGGCGGGCAGCCTGGTCGAGGTGGAGCGGGCCGAGGCCATCCTGTTCGAACAGGCCCGCGCGTCTCGCGATGCCTGGGCGGGATTCCCGGCTCGTGTCGGTCCGCTGATCGCCGCGGACCTCGACGTCGATACCGACCGGGTCGTGGAGGCACTCACGATCCATGTCCAGCAGCTCCTCGAACAGCTCGGCGAACCCGAAGCAGACTTCGCCGCTCAGGGGTAACGAGGACCGGCTTCACCGCGCATGGCGGCGAGGTTGGACGCCTCCCCCACGTATCAGCATTCCGGACTGGGCCGATCGCTTTCGCAAGCTCGCGAAGGAGGCCGGGAGTTCATCGGGCCAATGGAGGACGTCGACCGTTGAGGTCGCCCGCGGCCCGATGCTCGCCGGCACAGAGCCCGGGGTCCACATCATCACCGCCATGGTAGCGACGCAGCTGCTCAAGACGTCGTTGCTTGAGAACATCGTCGGCTTTCACGCACACCTTGACCCCTGCCCTGCCCTGCTCGTCCAGCCGAAGGAGGACGCGGCCGAGCAATTCTCCAAGGAGCGGATCGGGCCGCTGATCAACGCCACCCCGGTGCTGCGCCAGCTTGTCGGGACCGTGAAGACGCGGAAAGCCGAGGAGACCTTGCTCTTCAAGTCGTTCCCGGGCGGTTTTCTCGCCCTGGTCGGCGCCGGCAGCCCGGACAACCTGGCGCGCCGGCCGGTCCGGATCGTCATGTATGACGAGGTCGACAAGTACCCGGTCACCCGCGAGGGCGACCCAATCGATATCGGTGACGAGCGCATGGCCTCGTTTCCGAACTGGCTGTCGGTTCGAGTCTGCTCCCCGACGGTCAAAGACGAAAGCAGGATCGAAGCTAGCTATCTGACGTCGGATCAGCGCCGCGCCTCGGTCGAATGTCCGCATTGCTCGCACCGGCAGTTTCCGGACTTCTTCAAGCATATCGAGTGGGAAAAGAGCGAGGACGGCGAGCGGCACAAGCCCGAGACCGCGCAGATCTATTGCGAGGCGTGCGGGACCGCCTGGACCGAGGGGCAGCGTCGACGGGCGCTCGGCACCATACGCTGGCACCAAACGCGCCCGTTCGACTGCTGCGGCCAGCGTCAGGTCCCGCTCGAGACGTTCGAAGCGCTTTGGCGCGAGCAGGATCCGGACGCGGTCGAGAAGGTCTGGGATTGGTGGGAATCGGACCGGTGGGCGGTCTATCGCGCCCGCTGCGGAAAATGTGGCACCTGGGCGGTGCCGAACGAGCACGCAGGGTTCCAGGCGAGCAAACTCTATTCGCCGTGGCCGAAAGACGCGCCCCCATACATCGCGCGCAAATGGATCGCGGCGCAGCACGACGAGGACAAGAAGCAGGTCTGGTACAATACCCAGGCAGCCCTCCCCTACCGCCGGCATGGCGGCAAGGAGATCGCGATCGACGCGCTGCTCAAGCGCTGCGAGAACTGGGCTGCCGGCGTGGTTCCCGATGGCGTCGCGATGCTCACCGCGGGAATCGACACCCAGGACTATCGCGTCGAAATTGAGGTCGTCGGCTGGGGCCGAAACGAGGAAAGCTGGTCGGTCGAATATCACGTCATCGATGGCGAGATGACCGACCCGGCGACCCAGATCGCGCTCGACGAATATCTCGCCCGGACCTGGTATCGGGCGGACGGCCGGCCCTTCGTGATCACCGCGGCTTGCCAGGACTCGGGCGGCCACCACACCGACGCCGTTTATAATTTCTCGAAGACGAGGCTCGGCCGCAAGATCTGGGCCATCAAGGGCGAGAGCGCCCGGACCGGTTTTCGCAACCCGGTGTGGCCGATAAAGCGGCCAAGCACACGATCGCGCAAGACCTTCCGGCCGGTGATAATCGGCGTCAATGCGGCGAAGGATGCCGTCCGCGGTTGGCTGCACAAGCAAACGCCTGGCCCGGGATACATGCACTTCAACACCGACTGGGACGTCGCCGCATTCGAGCAGCTGACGGCGGAGCGCATCCAGATCGAGGGCGAAGGCGCTCAGAAGGTGCGCAAGTGGGTTCCAATCCCGGGGCGGGCGAACGAGCGGCTCGACTGTCGGGTATACGCCTATGCCGCTCTGCGCGGCCTGATCCACATGGGCACCAAGCTGAATCGGATCGCCGACCAGGTCGGTGCGACGATCACCACGGTCATCACGTCCCCGACGGCGGCAGATGGTGACGATGAGCCGGATGCGCCGCTCGCGGTGCCGCTGGCAGCCGAGCCGGCCAAGGCGCCGCCGCCCCCGCCTCCGCCGGCCAAACCGCCGGCGGCCCGCCGCTCGATCGCGCAACGTTTAGCCTGAAGGATCCTGCACATGGGTCGCTATGATCCCTCGACCAGCATCCTCGCCGGAATGGACACCGGCGTGCTCGAGCAGCGACTGGCGCAGCTGCAGCAGGCGTATCTGGACATTTCCAGCGGCGCGAAGGGCATCAACTATACGTACACCCAGGGCGACGGGTCGAAGTCCGTCACCTATTCCCGCGCCAACCTCGGCGAGCTCACCGCCGCCATTCGCATGGTGCAGGCGCAGCTCGGCCTGATCTGCCGTCCGCGTCGCGCCATTGGGGTGCGATTCTGATGGCTAATCCCCCTGCCCTTCTCGACGCCAGTGGGCGTGCCATCTCCAGCCAGGCGATCGACCGCATTCGCTCTCGCGGCCGCGGTGGCATGAGAGGCGCGCTGTCGGGGCCGAACAGCAATTTCTTCCCATACGATGCCGCCAACTGGTCCCAGCAGGAATTCGGGGATTGGTACCCGACCACGCGCTCGCCGGACTCGGAGATCAACCCCAACCGTGATCGCATCGCCGCCAGGGCGCGCGATCTCCACCGGAACGACGCTTGGGCGAAGGGCGCGATCAGTCGCATACTCGATAGCACGATCGGCTCGAGTTACCGGCTGGTCTCGAAGCCGGACTATCGTGCCCTGGCGTTGTTCAACAAGGCTTTCGACCCCGAGTGGGCAGAGGACTTCCGCCGAACCGTCGAGGCGCTGTGGCGCAACTATTCCGAGGATCTGGGTCACTTTAACGACGTCGGCCGCCGGCTGTCGGTCTCGCAGCAATTCCGCCTCGCGCTCGGCCACAAGCTCGTCGACGGTGAATCGCTGATTGTCGCGCAATGGCGGCCGGATCGGATGGGCCCCGGCGCTGCGCGGTATGCCACCTGTTTCCAGGGCGTCGATCCCGATCGGCTCTCGAACCCCTACCAGCAGCAGGATACGCGGTACCTGCGCGGTGGCGTGGAGATCGACTCCGACGAAGTTCCTGTCGCCTATCACATTCGGAAAGCGCACCAGTTCGACTGGTACAACGCGGTCGAATCGATGGAATGGGAGCGCGTTCTGCGCGAGGATCCCGAAGACGGCTGGCGCCGGGTCTATCACGATTACGATCCCGACCGTTTCGCGCAAAGCCGCGGCATATCGATCTTCGCGCCGGTGCTCGGCCGGCTGAAGATGCTGGCCCGCTATTACGGCGTTGAGCTCTCTGCTGCGACCGTCGCTTCGGCCTTCGGCCTCTATGTCACCTCCCCTTTCGACGTGGAGATGGTGCGCGAGGCGCTCGATGGTGGCGACGAAGACGCCGAAAAGGGCTTCGGCTGGTATCAGAATATGCGCGCCGAGTTCCACGAGGACCGCAACCTGCAGGTGAACGACGTTCGTGTTGCCACGCTGGCGCCGGGCGAGGACATCAAGACCGTCGCTCCGGTGCGGCCTAATAGCGGGTTCAGCCCGTTCACCCACGAAATGCTCCGCGGCTTTGCCGCCGTCCTGGGCATGTCAGGTGAGCAAGTGCACAACGACTATTCGGAGGCGAGCTGGTCATCGGCGCGCGCCGGTATCGTCGAGGCCGAGAAGACCTTCGTCCGCCGGACGTCGGAGTTCGAGCAGAACACCGCGTCGCCGATGTTCGCGACCTGGCTTGGCGAAGTGTTCGAACGTGGTGAGGTTCCCCTCCCCCGTAACGCGCCATCGTACTTCGAGATGCGCACGGCATATGCGCGTTGCCGCTGGCTTGGCGCCGCGCGCGGGTGGGTCGATCCGGTCGGCGAGCGTCAGGGCGTTGTGCTCGGGCTCGATGCCGCGCTGTCCACCCTCGAGGTCGAAGCGGCCCGCCAAGGCATGGACTGGGAAGAGAACATCGACCAGCGCGCCATCGAATTCAAGAAGATGGCGGACCTCGGTCTGCCGCGGCCGGAATGGATGGGCACCGACCAGACCGCGACCGAAGTCGCCACCAAGCCGACGCCGCAGGAGGCCTGATGTTCATCGACGTCACCCGATACGGCGGCATTCGCCTGATGAGGCTCGCGATCGGCGCGATCGCCTATCTCGACGCGTGCGAGGGCGGGACCTCCATCCATATCCTCGGCGGTGAAACGCTCCGGGTGAACGAGGATCCCGAGACGATCGAGTTGCGCTGCATGTGCGCCGCCGACGAGCCCGCCGCATCCCCTGCCCCGCTGCCAGCGCCGGCAGCGACAAAGGCCAAGCGGAGCAGCACAAAATGAGCCTTTTCCCGCAACTCGCCACGCGGCTGTTCAATACGCCGCTCGCGATCCTGCCTGGCAAGGCCGAGATCGTCATGGCCGCATTGTCGGACCGGCTCGGCATCACCCACATCACGCACGTCAACGGCGACTTCGTGATGATGGACCAAGAGGACGAAGCCGATTTTTCGTCGCGGCGCACCCGGCGGACCGACGTTGGCTATGATACCGTCGCAGGCGTCGCCGTGATCGAAACCCGCGGGACGCTGGTGCAGCGCACCGGCACCCTGCGGCCCTATTCGGGCATGACCGGTTACGACGGGATTCGCCAGAACGTGATCGCTGCGCTGTGCGATCCCGCGATCGACGCGATCGCGCTCGATATCGATAGCCCAGGCGGCGAGGTCGCGGGATGCTTCGACCTGGTCGACACGATCTACAAGGCGCGCGGCACAAAGCCGATCTGGGCCATTCTCGGTGAGAACGCCTATTCGGCCGCCTACGCCCTCGCCTCCGCTGCCGACCGGATCACCGTGCCGCGGACCGGCGGTACCGGATCGGTTGGCGTGATCTACATGCACGTGTCGTTCGAGGATGCCCTGAAGAAGGCTGGAATCGAGGTCACGCTGATCACGAAGGGCGATCTGAAGGGCGAAGGGTCCGACATGAAGAACCTTTCGCCCGACGCGTTTAAGCGCATGAAGGCGGACGTTGAGCGCGTCGGCGACCTGTTCGACCAGACCGTCGCCCGCAACCGCGGCCTTCCGCAGAAGAAAGTCTTCGACACCCAGGCCGGGACGTTCCTCGGCTCGGAGGGTGTCGACGCCGGCTTCGCCGACGCTGTTATGGCGCCCGACGAAGCGTTCCGAGCATTGCTCGCCGAGCTCGACTGACCGCGCGGGGACTCGGCCCCGCCCCCAAGGCTTCGCGCCTATTCAACGAGGTATTGACCATGAAGACCAGCCTGATGGCCGGCGCGAGCCGCTTTGCGCATTTCGCCGGCCTTTCTCGTGCTTCGAAGCGCACTGACGATGACGATCAGCGCGACGAGATGTCCGAGGACGACAACGACAAGGACGCCGAGGACGACGACGAGGAGCAGCCCGAGGGCAAGCGCTCGCGCCGCGCCAAGCGCTCCGAGGACGACGACGACGGCAAGGATGCCGACGACGACGACGACAGCAAGGACGCCGCAGACGACGACGAGGAGCAGCCCGAGGGCAAGCGCTCGCGCCGCGCCAAGCGCTCCGACGACGACGACGACGGCAAGGACGCCGAAGACGATGACGACAAGCAAGAGATGACCGGCCGCTCGGCCGCCGCCTCTGCCCGTCGTCGGGAGCGGGAACGCGTCACCGCGATTCTCTCGTCGTCGCATGCGGCGAACAACCCGGTCCTGGCCGTGTCGCTCGCTTGCGACACCACGATGACCCGCAAGGAGGCGATCGCCGTCCTCAAGGGCCAGAAGGGCATCGGCAGCGCTGCTCCCGACCGCAGCAGCCGGGAATCGCGCAACAGCAATCTCGGCGCGAGCGCCGGGGGCGCAGACCAGCAGAAGCCGAAAGCCGGCTCGAGCTGGGATCGTTCGCTCGCCAAGCTCGGCATCACGCCCCGTCGCTGATCCGACTCAGCCTCACCTTCTTTCGTAAAGGAACTTCACCATGGGTGTTCCCCAGGTCACTCCGATTGCCGAAAACCGCCATACTGGCGGCTATGTCGTCTGGGATCCCAGCGACGGCATGATCACGCGTGAAACCATCACGCTGCTCTCCGGCGCCGGCGTCTGCCTCGCCGGCCTCGTCCTCGCCAGCCAAATCGCCGGCGGCGCCGCCACCGCGGTCGCTCTGGGCACCAACACCGGCAACGGTGTGATGGGCGCGATTACCGTCTCCGGCGCCGCGCGCCCCGGCGATTACAAGCTGATGTTCGTGGAGCCGAACACCAATGCTGGCTCCTTCATCGTGGAGGACCCCGACGGCGTCGAGATCGGCCACGGCAACGTTGCCGCGGCGTTCTCGGCTGGCGGGCTTGCCTTCACACTCGCTGACGGTGCCACCGACTTCGTGTCGGGCGATAGCTTCACGATCTCGGTCACGGGGTCGCTGAAGTATTCCCCGTACGATCCGACCGCGACCAACGGTCTGCAGAACGCCTCGGCGATCATGTGGAGCGGCCAGCGCGATGCGACGTCGGCCGACAAGAAGGCCGTCGCCAACGTGCGCGGCCCGATGCGTGTCAACGCATCCGAACTCGTCTGGGGCGCGAACGTCACCACGAACCAGCAAAAAGCCACCGCCCTCGCCGCCCTCGCGGCGCGCGGGATCCTCAACACCTAACCCCGCGAGGGGCGCGGCCACACCGCGCCCCCTAACCCGTTGGCTCGCGATGGCGGGCGCAACCCGATGGAGATTCCCGCCATGTCCGGCACGATCATCGACATTTTCAAGACCGATCCGTTCTCGTCGATCGAGATGACCAGCGCGGTCGACCGCGTTCCTCATCTCCCCAGCGTGCTGGGCGACCTGAACCTGTTCACCCCGAATCCGATCCGCACCACCGCGCTCGCGGTCGAGGAGCGCAACGGCATCCTCACGGTCATCCCGACCAGTCAGCGCGGCGCGCCGATCAACTCGGAACGCACCACCGAAAAGCGCAAGATGCGCTATTTCGAGGTTCCCCGCATCACGCAGGGCGACACGGTTCACAGCCACGAGCTGCAGAACATCCGCGCGTTCGGCGAGACGTCCGTGCTGATGCAGGTGCAGGACGAAGTGGCTCGCCGCCTTCACGGCCCGACCGGCATCGTCAACAACATCAATTACACCTGGGAAAACATGCGCCTCGGCGCTGTCCAGGGCGTGCTCGTCGATCAGGATGGCTCGGTCCTCTACAACTGGAACGACGAGTTCGAGCTCGCCCAGCCGGGCGAGTTCGCATTCAACCTCGATGCCAACATCGAGTATTCGCTTCGGCCGATCTGCAACACCGTGGTCCGTACGATGGCTCGCGCCGCCAAGGGCGCGTTCCTTCCCACGACCAAGGTGGTGGGTATCTGCTCCGATGGCTTCTGGGACAAGTTCACCACCCACATCGACGTGGAAAAGACCTATAAGAACTGGTCGGAAGCGTCGGAGCTGCGCGAAGGCACCGCCTGGCGGCACTTCGAATTCGGCGGCATCACCTGGATCAACTATCGTGGGTCGGACGACAACGCGACGATCAAGGTGCCCGACGATACCGTGAAGTTCTTCCCCGAGGGCGCGCCGGGCGTGTTCGAGGTCGCCTATGCACCGGGCGAAAGCTTCGACTGGATCAACACCCCGGGCCAGCCGGTCTACATCATTCCGATCTTCGATCGCGATCGGAACATGTGGTGGCGCGTCGAGGCGTTCAGCTACCCGCTGTTCATCTGCAAGCGTCCGGAGACGCTCGCCAGCGGTCGCCGCGGCGCCTGATAATGTCGATCGATTGGGATGGTCTCGTGCTCGCCCCCGTCATGGGGGTCTTCGGCGAGGGCGCAGCCACGGGCCTCCCAATCTACACTCCGCGTGGGCTGCCGGCTTTTGCACTCGCCGACGCGGTGTTTGACGCCGAGTACGAGCAGGTCGACGTCAATCCGGATGACGGAACGGCGTCGACCTCCCGCCGGCCGGTGCTCGGCGTCCGTGTTTCGTTGTTCCCGCGCCCGCCGGCGCAGAGCGACTCCGTGCGCATTCCGTCGACCGGCAAGAATTATGTCGTGCGCGACGTCCAACCGGACGGCCACGGACATGCCAAGCTGATGCTTCAGGAGACGGCATGACGACGTCGATTGACCTGCTCCAGCTTGTCTACGATGCGATCCTGCAGGCGGATACCGCGGCGGGCGCGCGCGTCTACAAACCCGGCGACTGGCCAACCCAGGACGGCCAATACCCAATTATCAAGATGCGCCTCGTTCATGAGCAGCGCACATCGCTCGGCCGCGGCGGCGCAATCGAGTTCACGTCGGTGGCGACCGTGCGGATATCCGCTGAGGTTTCCGGCCTGGCTACCGTCGACGATGCCGGTGCCGCGGCCGTCGAAGGCGCGGTCTGGGCTCTCAAGCGAGAGATCGAAGTCGCCGTCGTCAACAGCTCGCCGCTCACGCAGGCGATCCAGAATATCCCGACAATGTCGTCACAGCTCTCCTTCAACAGCGATGCCGCCACTCACGTGGCGGGCGTTCAGATCGATCTGTCTCTCGAATTCTACGAAGGCCCGGAGAACTTCGCGCCGGTCCAAAGCTTCGATCTCACCCGCGTTGAGATCGAGAACCCCAACCTCCCGCCAACCGGCCTTTCGGTCGACCTCCCAACCTAGGAGCTGCGCATGCGCGTGTTTTCCGTTCCGGGGCGCCTCGTGCGCGATCCGGCGACCCGCCGCGTCGTCGATGCCGACGGCATCGACGTCAATCCCCTCGACACCCATTGGGTTCGTCTGCTGGCCGACGGTGATGTCACCGATGAGGCGCCGGCCGCCCCCAGCAAGAAGAAGGCCGCTCCCGGCGGCGAGGAGGCCTGACCGTGACTATCCCGTTCAAGAACATCCCGAGCAACACGCGCGTCCCGCTCTTCTATGCCGAGCTGGACAATTCGCGCGCCAACACCAACCAGGTGCCGCAGCGTTCGCTGGTGATCGGCCAGAAGACCGCCGCGGGCACGATGACTGCCAATATCCCGGTGGTCTGCCAGTCGACGGTCGACAGCCGAGCGGCAGCGGGCCCCGGCTCGATCCTGGCCGGCATGATCGACGCCTATCGCGCCGTCGACAAGAACGGAGAGATGTGGGTCCTACCCGTAGCCGATGACGGCGCCGCGGTCGCAGCGACCGGGTCGGTGGCATTCGCCGGACCCAATACGCGCCCAGGCACGATCTCGCTCTATATCGGCGGTCGCCTCGTGTCGGTGCCAGTCGCGGTTGGCACCACCGCCAACGCGATGGCCACGGCCGTTGCCGCGGCGATTCAGGCCGCGAACGTATCCGTCACCGCGGCCGTCGACGGCACCACGCTGAGCAAGGTCAACCTGACCGCGCGCAACGGAGGCGAGTGCGGCAACGACATCGACATCTCGTACAATTACAAGGGCAATGCAGGCGGCGAGGCGGTGCCGTTCGGTTCGTCGATCACGATCGTCGCGATGACGGGCGGCACGACCAACCCGGTGCTGACAACGGCGCTGGCAAACCTCAACGATATGGCGTTCGATTTCATCGCCTGCTCGCTGACGGACGCCACGTCGATGGCGGCGATCGCCGCGCTGCTCAGCGACGACACCGGCCGGTGGTCGTGGTCGAGCCAGGTCTATGGTCATTGCTGGGTCGCGAAGCGCGGCACCGCCGGCGCCAACGCGACCTTTGCGACGGGGCTCAACAACCAGCACATCACGAACGTCGCCGTGAACGGCTCCCCTACCCCACCGTGGAAATGGGCGGCGGCATTCATGGCTGGCGCCGCGGTGTCGATCCGGCAGGACCCGGGCCTTCCGCTTCAGTTCTTGCCGGTTCCGGGCCTCCTCCCGCCGCTGCAGCAGTCGCTGTTCCCGATCTCCGTCCGCAACAACACGCTGCTCTATGGCGGCTGCGCGACCTGGACCGTCGACGCGGGCACGGTCGTGATGGAAAACATCACCACGACCTACGTCACGAACGCGCAGGGCAACGCCGACGACAGCTATCTCGAGGTCGAGACGCTGTTCCTCTCGGTCTACATCCTCCGCCAGCTGCGCAGCGTCGTGCAGACGACCTATGGGCGCAAGAAGCTCGCGGTGAACGGCACGAGGATCCTGCCCGGCACCAATGTGGTGACTCCGGACACGATCAGGGCCGACCTGATCGCCAAATATCGCGAACTCGAGGCGGCTGGCTTCGTCCAGAAATCGGACGAGTTCGCGACCAATCTCGTCGTCGAGCAGAACGCGAGCAATCCCAACCGCGTCGATGTTCTCTACCCGGCAGTTCTGATCGACCAGCTCCGCGTGTTCGCGGTGCTGTTCCAGTTCCGCCTCGTCTAATCGGAGCGCCCCATGGCAATCGATCCCAACCGCATCGCCGGCACCGCCTTCATCACCATTAACGGCGTGTCATTCTCCATCTCGGGCGAGGCCGCCTATCGCGTGTCGGGCTCGACCCGCGAGACCCTCACTGGCCAGGACGGCGTTCACGGCTATTCCGAGAAGCCGACCGCCGGCCGCATTTCGTTCAAGGGCCGCGACGCCAACAACGTCCAGGTTGGTCTGCTGAACGAGGCGACCAACCAGACGGTCGTGCTGGTCCTCGCCAACGGCAAGACCGTTGTCGGCCGCAATATGTGGCGCGTCGGCGATCCGATCGAGGTCAACACCGAAGACGGCACCTTCCCCTGCGATTGGGAAGGTGTGGATGTGAAGGAAGCCTGACATGGCCGATGCCCTGCCCTTTCCCGCCCGCAATGCGCCGGATGATGTGATCGAAGCCTACCTCGAGAGCGTCGACTACCAGCTGACGGTGCCGCTGCGCACGCCGGTGCAACTCGGCGAGCTCACTTACACCGAGCTTAAGCTGCGCGAGCCGACCGCGGCCGAATGGAAGCAGTGGGACAAGCTCACCGGAATCGCCGCCGACACCAAGGCCATTTCGGTCGTCGCGGGCGTCCCGGAGCAGGTCGTCGACAAGATTGGCTCTCGCGCCCTCATGAAGGCATCGCGGTTCATCCTGCTTTTTTTGGACTGAGGCCCGCGCCGTCTGATGAGGGGCGCATCCTGGTCGCGCTCGCCGCTCGCTTCGGGAAACTCCCCGACGAGATCGATACGCGACCATGGTCGGTGCTGAAGCAGTGGTGGGAATGGTCGGAGGGCGTTTGATATGAGCCAGCCGACCTACGGCATTGCGATCACGGCCGACGACAAGACGGCTAAGGGCGTCGCGTCGGCCGAGCGCCGGATCGGCAGCATCCCCAAGCACATCGAGTCGGCGAACCGCGCGTCGATCGGCAACACCTCGCGCGCAATCTTGCGCACCTTCGCGGAAACCGAGAAGGCCGGCGCAAAGCTGTTCGGCAACGGCTCGATGATGGGCGGGGTCGCCAAGCGCATGGGCGCGATCGGCGAGGCTGCCGGCGCAATGGGCGAAGGCATGGGGGTGGCGTCGGCCGAGGGCGGCCTGTTGACCACCGTGATCGGCGGCGTCGGCGTTGCGGTCGCCGGCACGATCGCCGTCGTCGCCGCAGCTGGGTACGCCCTGTTCAAGATGGCCGATGGCTGGGCCCGCGGCGCGGCATCGATCGGTCGGACCGCCGAGATCATCGGCGTCGGGACCAAGGCTCTTCAGGAATTCACCGCGGCGGCCGAGCGCGCTGGCGTCGACAAGGACAAGGCGACGGGCGGGATCGCTGGCCTGTCGCAGACGCTCAACGACGCGCGGTATGGCAGGAATGCCCAGGCGATCGGCCTGCTCGACAAGCTCGGCATCAAATTGGCGCTGAATTCGGACGGCACGGTCGACGTCGCGACGATGCTGCCCGCGATCGCGGACGCGCTCGCAAAGCAGAATAACTCGGGACGGCGCACCGCTGCCAAGATCCTCGGCATTCCGCTCGAGACGTTGCCAGTGTTCACCCAGGGCGGCAAATCCCTGTCGGCCGATATGGCTGACTCAGACAAATCGGCCGCCGTTCTTAGCGACGACCAGATTGCCAAGGGCAAGCGCATCACGCGCAAATCGGCGATGGTCGGCCAGCTGAAGGACCGTGCGCTGATGGTGGGCGGCGAGGCCGTGTCGGATGCGGCGGAGCCTGGTTACGACGCAATCGTGAAAGGCGGCCGCTGGATCGCCGGCGCGGCCGACAAGTTCGACACCGGCGCGGGCAAGATCGATCGCGCCGCCGACAAGATGGAGCGGGCTGCCAATGCCATCGGCCGGGCCGCTGGCGGGGCGATTCGTCCTGGACTAACCGCCGAAGTTATCAGGGCGGCGCAGTCGACCGAGCGCAAATATGGCGTCCCCGCGTCGATCACGCTCGCTCAATACGGGCTGGAAAGTTCATACGGCCGCCGGATGCCCCGCGGGTCCAACAACCCATTCGGGATCAAGGCGAGGGCCGGCGAGCCGTTCGTCAACGCTGCCACGACCGAGGTCATCGCCGGCAAGGCGATCCGGACGATGGCGAAGTTTCGCGTGTTCGACAGCATCGAGGACGCGTTCGACGCGCATGCCAAGCTGCTCGCGACCGGGCGGCCATATGCCAAGGCGCGCGCGGCCCTGCCCGACGTTGGTGCCTATGCCGACGAGCTGGGCGGCGGCACCTCGCGCGACCCGCGGTACGCCACCGATCCGCGCTACGGCTCCAAGCTGCGCCGCATGATGCGCGACGATGGGCTGACCCGCTACAACAACGGGGCGGCGGCCCCCGAGATTCCAGTCAAGGTCGACGTCCGGTTCGAGAATGCGCCGCCGGGAACACGGGCCAAGGTGTCCGCCGGGTCGAAGTCGCCAGCGGTGAGCTACGCTTTCGAGCCAGTTCGGGGGGGCTGACATGCCATTGTTCGGCGGCGATCTGCTTCCCGCGTCCTTTCGTGGCGCCCCTTTCGCTGTTTTGGCCGACGACGCCCAAGGCGGCCGGCGCATCGCCCTGCACCAGTATCCCGGCCGTGACGACCCGTGGGCGGAAGATATGGGGCGCGCGGCGCGGCG
>Ga0105239_10002674_pt1 | contig 22444 bp, 13 predicted proteins | sample KBSC44metaG_FD_92761 | JGI IMG/M metagenome (GOLD analysis project Ga0105239, IMG submission 92761) | Corn rhizosphere microbial communities from Kellogg Biological Station, Michigan, USA - KBS C4-4 metaG | ecosystem: Host-associated > Plants > Roots > Rhizosphere > Soil | place: Michigan, USA... | reverse complement strand
TGTTCGATCTCGGGGAGCTTTTTGTCCAGGTAATAGATATGGGTTCGCTGGATATAATCCACGATCATCTCGAGGGGAAAGGAGTCAAATTCCCGGGCGTTGAATAGCTTGTCTTCGAACACACGCAGCAGTGTGGCAATGAACTCGGTCTGCTCTCCATCCGTCACCTGCTGGGTCTTGTAGCGTTGCATCACCTGGGGATAATAATCGCTGTTTTCGGGCATATCCTTCCTACGTTTAAAACTAGACACCAAATTTAAGGGGAAAATCCCAAAACCGGAAGGGAAAAGGTACGAGGGGCAGGGAGCCCCCGGGGAGACATTGGACGGAGGCCCGGGAGAGGCAAATGGACGGGACCGGGGGAAGTGGAAAACGCTTCATTCGGTACGAAGGCTTTTTATGGGGTTTTGGATGGCGGCTTTTATAGCCTGCCAGCTGATGGTCAGGATCACGATCAGCAGGGCGGTGCCACCTGCCAGCAGGAAAATCCACCAGGTGATGGTCGTCCGGTAGGCGAAGTTGTGGAGCCAGCTGTTCATGGCCAGCCAGGCGATCGGGGAGGCGATGAGGAAAGCGATGAAGACCAGGCGGACGAAATCTGCCGAGAGCAGACGCGTGATGCTGGCAATGCTTGCGCCAAGGACCTTTCGTACGCCGATCTCTTTCGTGCGCTGGGTCGTGCTGTAGGCGGCGAGGCCGAGCAGGCCGAGGCAGGAGATAAAGATGGCCAGGACGGAGAAATTGATAAAGAGCTGGCCGAAGCGGACCTCCGATGTATAATTGCGGTTGAAGTCTTCGTCCAGGAAACTGTATTCGAAAGGCCGGTTGGGGATGGTTTGTGTCCACATACTCCGGATCGCGGCTATTGTTGAGGCAAGGTGCTTTGTAGAGACTTTTATAGAGATAGTGCCCAGGGCCCAGGATTCGATGCGCATGGTCAGTGGGTGTATCTGCTGCTGTAGGGACATGTAGTGGAAGTCTTTGACGACGCCGATGATCTGCCCCTGCCTGCCCCACTGGTCGAACCTCCTGCCGACGGCGGCCTGAGGAGAAGTGTAGCCCAGCATCTTCGCCGCGCTTTCGTTGATGATCATGGCGCGGCCCGAGTCGGTCAGGAAGGCGTGGGAGAAGGGACGGCCGGCGATGATCTTTAACTGGTACTGTCGGATGAAGTCGAAATCGGTAAATCCGAGGTCGATATTGGCCTTTTGCATATTTCCGCCGGCATTCTCGACGGTCGAATATGCAGAGGTAGTAAGATTTTTGCCGGGGGTACCGGACGAGAAGCACGTGGACAGTACGCCGGGCACACCGGCCAGGGACTGCTTGAAGACGTCCTTGTTCTTGTCGAAATTGGTAAAGATGACCATCTCCTGGTCTTTACTGAAGCCAAGGTCCTGACTGCGCATATAGTTTAATTGCGTATATACGACGATGGTAGATACGATCAGGGCGATCGAGATCGTGAACTGGAAAACGACGAGGCTTTCCCGGAGGAATACTCCTTGTGTTCCGGTGGAGAAACGGCCTTTTAGTACGCTTACTGGACGGAAGGAGGAGAGCACCAGGGAGGGGTAGAAGCCGGCGAGCAGGCTGATGCCCAGGGAGAGGGCGAGGAGGCTGAGGATGTCCCGGGGGTGGGTGAAGATGCCGGCGCTGATAGTTGCCCCGGCGAGCTGGTTGAACAGGGGCAGCGCGAGGTTGCAAAGGGCCAGGGACAGACAGAAGGCCATGAAAGTTATGAGGATGGATTCCATGGTGAACTGGCGGAATAGCTGCGAACGCACCGCGCCGATGACTTTGCGGATCCCCACTTCCTTAGCACGCTGTGTGCTGCGGGCGGTGGTGAGGTTCACAAAATTCACGCATGCGATGATCAGGATAAAGGCGGCGATGATTGTGAAGATCCGGACATTGGTGATGCTGCCGGTCACAAATCCACCCCGTCGCGACCGTAGATACACATCGCGCAGGGGTTCCAGCGAGAGGTGCTCGTACATCTGCAGCCGGCGCATCTGCGTGCCATCGTGGAGTTCCATGAATGCGGGGAATTTCTTTTCTACGGCTGCCGCACTGGCGTGGGGTTTCAGCAGAAGATAGGTGAAGTAGTTGTGGTTGGTCCATTCGCTGTCGGAGGAAGGGCGGCCGTATATCGACATGGAAGAGGACATGGAGACGAACATGTCGGCCGGCAGCTGGGAGTTTTCGGGGATGTCCTTCATGACGCCGGTGATCGTCGCGTTGATGGCAGCGCCGGTCAATTGCACCTGCTGGCCGAGGGGGTCGGCGTCACCGAAATATTTTTTTGCGGCGGACTGGGAGATGACGATGCTCATGGGGTTAACGAGCGCAGTCTTTTTGTCGCCGGCAACGAGCGGGAAGTCGAAGATATTGAACAGGGTGGAGTCGGCGAGCAGGACGCGTTTCTCCTGGAATTTAAGGTCGCCTTTGCGGACGAGGAATTCGTCGCTGCTCACGCGGACGGCATTTTCTACTTCAGGCATCTCCTTTTTGAGATTGATGGCGATGGGGCCGGTGGTGCCTGCTTCATGGTCTGTGGAAGTGGGTGTTTCTGTGTCTGTTACTACGCGGTAGATGCGGTTGGCCCTGGAATGGAAGTCGTCATAACTGTATTCGAAGCGCACATAAAGGAAAATGAGGAAGCAGGCGCTGAATCCTACAGAGGGCCCGAGAATGTTTATCAACGAAAAGCCCCGGCTCGCCCAGAGGGTCCGGAACGCGATCTTGAGGTAGTTCCTGAACATGTTGGATCAGTTGGTATGTGATCCTGACCGCCAAGGGGGTGCCAGGGTTGTAAGCGGTTGGTCCCCAAAAAATTGAAGGTGCGTGCACGGCGCCGGCTGTCCGGTTTTGATACGGAGGCTGTCCGGCTGGGGTGGGTTGACGGGGGATTGGCGGGGAGCGCGGTGTCAGGGTCGGGGTTTTTACCCGGGCTATTTTGTTGTAAGGGGTGGGTGGCCGCGAGGGGTGAATCCCCGCCGCAGGGAAAGCACCGATAGGTGAATTTCGCAATAAAATAGTAAATTTCGGAATGACACTGCTTATAACATTGCTGTTTGCACCATTCTTTTCGACGAACCCGCCAGCTGACTCTACCGGGAAAGACAGCACCAAATACGAAAAATTTACGGACCTGCCGTTGAAACCTCAACGCAGCATACAGTTCACCACCACCGAGGGGACCTGGACGTCACTGGACGTGAGTCCGGAGGGGAAGACGATCGTCTTCGACATGATGGGCGACCTTTTCACCCTGCCGATCGGAGGAGGGACGGCGACGCCGTTGACAAAGGGCATAGCCTTTGACTCTCATCCCCGCTGGAGCCCCGATGGGAAAAAAGTGTTATTCTCTTCCGACCGCAGTGGCGCTGAGAATATCTGGTGGATCGACCTGGAGAAGAAGGATACCTTCCAGGTGACAAAGGATAAGGACCAGAACTTCCCGGGCGCCACCTGGACGCCCGACGGCGACTATATCGTATACTCAAAGGGGAAGATGCAGGTACAGCTGTACCTGGTCCATAAGAACGGGGGTGGCGGCATCCAGCTGATCAGCGCCCCGCCGACGCTGAAGACCATCGACCCGACGGTGAGCGCCGACGGCGGGGCTCCGCAGGATATCCCTTTCAGCGTGGACCTACGGCTTGAGCTGGGGCCGCAACTGACCTTCAAATATCCTGTTTCCGACACGGCCTATGGGCTGGCTACACAGATACGGGACGCCGTGCCTTCTGCCGACGGGAAAAGGCTGGTCTTTACGGTACTCGACCGTCTTTACGTCATGGACTATCCGAAGGGCGCGCCCAAACGGCTTACGAATAACAACTTCACCGAGGCGGAGCCGGTCTGGAGCCGTGACGGAAAGTCGATCGTGTTCGTGACCTGGGCGCCGCAGGGCGGCCAGCTGTGGAAAATCGCAGTGGCAGGTGGTGCCGTGCAGCAGCTGAGCAGGCTGCCGGCTATGTATCAGAGTCCGGTGTTCAACAACGACGGGTCGAGGATCGTGTTTGTCCGGACACACGCACAGCGGTTCAGGAGTGCGCTGGAGGCTGGCTACGACGACGATGAGGACGAGCTCTGCTGGATGCCTTCTTCGGGGGGAGAGGTTACGGTGATCGAGCGGGCCAACGGACGGTCCAATCCGCATTTTGTGAAGGGAGAAGACGATAAGATCTATTTAAATAATGGGAACGGGGATCTGTTGTCCATTAAATGGGATGGTACGGATGAGAAGACCATCGCGCACGTGACGGGGATCACGACCTTTGGTATTAGTATTTATAAAAATGGGGGGCCTGACATGCTGAGCGAGGCAGCGGCCGAGGCCAGCGAGGTTAGCACTCCTTCACCGGCTGCATCCATTACGATGTCACCGGGCGGGGGACGGGCTCTCGCGCTGATCAATAACGAGATCTATGTCGCCAGCATCCCGCGTACCGGAAAGCTGGTCAATATATCGCTGGCCGACGCGGGTTCGGCGCAATTCCCGGCTAAGAAGCTCACCGAGCTGGGCGGGGAGTTCCCCTGCTGGGAGGCCGGTGGCGACAAGGTACACTGGTCGCTGGGCAACGCCCATTTCGTCTACGACGTGAATGCCGGTGAGGCCTTTGACGATAGCGTGAAGGCGGCGAAGAAGGACAGCATCACCGCAAGGGCTACTATGGACAGCGCGACCAGGGCCAGGGTGGACAGTATGGCAAAGAAAGCAGGGCCCCGGCCGCCGGCAGTCTTCCGCGCCCTGGAGAACCAGGTCAAAGTATACTATCAGCGCGACCTGCCGAAGGGCGCAGTCCTGCTGAAAGGCGCGCGGATCATTACCATGGAAGGAGATCAGGTCATCGAGAACGGGGACATCCTCGTGGAGAACAACCGGATCACGGCCATCGGCGCCTCGGGCAGCCTGTCGGCGCCGGCCGGAGCAAAAGTCATCGACGTGGCCGGGAAGACCATCGTGCCGGGATTTGTAGACACCCACGCGCATATGTGGCCGCAGTGGGGCATCCACAAGAACCAGGTCTGGAAATATGTGATCAACCTGGCCTATGGCGTCACGACCACGCGTGATCCGCAGACGGGGACGACCGACGTCCTGACGTATGCCGACGAGGTCGACGCGGGCAATGTCACCGGACCGCGCATCTATTCTACGGGCCCCGGCGTGGGCTTCTGGGACTATAATGTAAAAGACTCCGCCCAGGCCGAGAGCATCCTCCGTCAGTACAGCAAATACTACAATACCCACTATATCAAGATGTACCTGACGGGCAACCGGCAGCAGCGCCAGTGGATCATCATGGCGGCGCGTAGCCAGAAGCTGATGCCTACCACGGAAGGCGGATTGAACACGAAATTGAACATCACCAACCTGCTGGACGGCTATCCCGGTCATGAACACGCCATTCCCATCTACCCCTTATATAACGACCTCGTAAAGACGATCGCCATCTCGAAGATGTGCGTGACGCCGACCCTAATCGTCGCCTATGGCGGTCCCTTCGCCGAAAACTATTTCTGGGAAACCGAGAATCCCTATCACGACGCGAAGGTCCAGTATTTCATGCCTTATGAAGAGCTGGCCGGGAAGACGCGGCGCGACAAGGCCGGCTGGTTCATGCCCGAAGAGCAGGTGTTTCCCAAGCACGCGCGGTCGATGAAGTCGCTGGTAGAGCAGGGCGGTCTCGCCGGCATCGGCAGCCATGGCGAATTCAATGGACTTGGCTATCACTGGGAGATGTGGGCGATGGGTTCGGGTGGAATGAAGCCGTTCGACGTACTACGGGTGGCTACTATTCTGGGCGCTACGGGGCTGGGCCTGGATAAGGACCTGGGAAGTCTGAAAGCGGGGAAATTAGCCGACCTGGTCGTCCTTGACGCCAACCCGCTGGAGAATATCCGCAATACCAATACCATTAAATATGTGATGAAGAACGGCCGGCTGTTCGATGGCAACACCTGCAACGAGGTATATCCTGCTGCGCGTACCCTCGACAGGAGCGAATGGAAATATGACAAACCTGTGAACACAACCGGTTTGAAGGAGTAGCCATTGAAGTACGCAGTCATCATCTCATTTCTTTTCCTGCGGCATACGGCTGGTGCGCAGACCTGCCAGGGAGGGCTCGGGGACCCCATCGTCAATATTAGTTTTGGCAGCGGTTCGGGGCTGGGGCCTCCTTTGGCCAGTGGTATCACCAATTTGCAATACGCTAATTATCCTTGTCCAAATGACGGACAGTATACCATCATCAACAGGACCAGCAACTGTTTTCAGGGCACGTGGCTAATCGATTTGTATGACCATACGGGTGATCCAGACGGCTATTTCATGCTGATCAACGCCTCTTATAATCCCAGCGATTTTTATGTACAGACCATCGGCGGTCTTTGTGGAGGAACGACGTATCAGTTTGCGGCCTGGATGATGAATGTCGGCGTGCTGACTTATCAGATACGTCCCAACGTTACCTTCCAGGTCGAGAAGGCTGACGGGACGGTGCTCCAGAGCGTTAATACAGGCAATATCCCGCTGGCGTCGTCCAATTCCTGGGCGCAATACGCTTTCTACTTCGATACGCCGCCGGGTGTCACGTCGGTGGTCCTGCGCATGGTCAACAATGCGCCGGGAGGCAGCGGTAATGACCTTGCCCTGGACGATATTACCTTCCGGGCGGCGGGTCCTTCCGTGACGACTGCCGTTGCCGGATATACGAGCGATACCATTACGTTCTGTGACGGAAGCGTGCCGGTGCTGCATCTGTCCTCGACTGTGGAGAACAACTGTTACCCATCGGCGGTCTATCAGTGGCAGCAAAGCGCCGACGGGGGGGCAAGCTGGAATGATATTGCCGGGGCGGCTACGGTAGCCCTTAATCTTCCGCCGGGCAGGCCAGGCAGTGAGCTCTACCGGATGACGGTGGCCAACGCGGGCGATGCCGGGAGAAAGACCTGCATCGTTGCTTCGGACCCCGTGGCGGTGAACATCCTTCGGCTGCCTCAGCCTTTCGTGAGCATATCCTCGTCCCCTTATGTATGTGAGGGGCAGGCCGCGCATTTTGCTGCGTCGACCGTGGATGGCGGACCGGGACCGCAGTTCCAGTGGAAGCTGAACGGCGTGAATGCGGGTATGGGTGATTCGACTTTTGCGCTCTCCGCGCCTGTCAGCTCGGACGTAGTCAGCTGCATTATGACGAGTAATGCAGCCTGCGTGATCGATCCGGTGGTGGTCAGCAATTCTTTGTCCGTGCCGGTAGTGCCGATCCCGGTGACGGGGGTGGATATGGCGGCGTCTGCCGACCATGTCTGCCGGGATAGTCTGGTGCTCTTTACCGGCACGCCTTCCAATGGCGGGAGCAATCCTTCTTTTGACTGGCTGGTGAACGGTATAGTGGTGGATAGTTCGGGGCCAATATTTGCGACGAGGCAGCTGAAGAACGGCGACGTGGTCGGTCTTCTGATGAAGGGTAGTCTACCCTGCAGTCCGACGTTGAGCGCGCCGGAGGTGGTGGCAATGACCGTATGGGATCTGCCGACTATAACTATGTTCACTGATACGGTGATCGCGGGCGGGTCTTCGCTGTTGCTGGCTCCCGTGATCGGCGGCGATATTGCGTCTTACCAGTGGAGCCCTGCTGTGGGGTTGAGTGATGCTACGGTTGCTGATCCGGTCGCACGTCCTGCTGGTACGACAGGATATCGGCTGGAGGTGACGACCTTCGAGGGATGTCGGGCTTCGGCGAGCGTAAAGGTCGAAGTCTACTATGACGTGCAGATGCCGGGGGCGTTTACGCCCAACGGCGATGGTCACAATGACGTATTTCGCGTTCCCCCGGTCGTGCCGGTGCATATACGACGGCTGGCGGTGTTCAACAGGTACGGCGCGATGATGTTCCTGACAGAGAATGTCAGCGTCGGATGGGATGGGACGATCAATGGCATCGCCCAACCGGCAGGTGCATACGTGTGGGAGATCGAGTATGATAATCCGGTGACGAAGCGTGTTGAAAAAAAGAAAGGGACGTTGATATTAATAAGATAGAGCTCTTGCGAATTTCACAATTAAATTGTAAATTCAATTAGACTCTTTTTACACTGCCTTTTACACCGTATGTTTCGGCGAATGAGCGTGGCGGAGCGACAAGGTGAGATACGTAGCGATCATCTTTTTCATTTCCCTGTGGCGGGTGGCTGATGGACAGACCTGCCAGGGTGGCCTGGGAGACCCTATCGTCAACATTAGTTTTGGACGGGGCGCGGGGCTTGGGCCTCCGTTAGCCAGGGGGATCACCAATCTACAATACGTCAATGATCCCTGTCCTTCCGATGGCCAGTATACGCTGGCCAGCTATACCAGCGGTTGTCACCGGAATACCTGGATAACGGTTCCCCATGACCATACGGGCGATAACAGCGGCTACTTCATGCTGATCAACGCCAGTGTTACTCCCAGTGAATTTTATGTTCAGACCATCAATGGACTTTGCGGGAAGACGTCTTATCAGTTTGCGGCCTGGATGATGAACGTCGGATTTATCAAGATCCAGATACGCCCCAATGTTACCTTCCAGATCGAAAAGACCGACGGAACGATACTTCAAAGTTATAATACCGGGGACATTCCGCTCGGCAATGATTGGAAACCATACGCCTTTTATTTCAGTACCCCACCGGGCGTGTCGTCAGTTGTCATTCGCATGATCAACAATGCGCCGGGTGGTGCGGGTAATGATCTGGCGCTGGATGATATCACTTTCCGTGCGGCGGGTCCGCTGGTGACAACGACCGTTGCGGGCTACAATACCAATGCCGTATCTATTTGTGAGGGCAGCGTGCCGGTACTGCACCTGACCTCGGCGTTGGAGAATAACTGTTATGCTTCTGTAGCCTACCAGTGGCAGGCAAGCGTTGACAGCGGCGCGAGCTGGAAAGATATTGCCGGCGCCAATCGACCGACGTATGACCTGTTGCTCGGGGGACCGGGCCTGCGGGCGTTATCGACTTCGCCGGGTCTGCCGGGTAAGTATCAGTACCGGATGACCGTCGCCGAGTCAGACAACGCCGGTATAAGATACTGCAGCGTGGCTTCGGACCCTGTGACGGTCAGGATCGTGCCGCTGCCGCGGCCTTCGGTGACCATATCGTCGTCGGCCTACGGCTGTGTCGGTCAGCCGCAGCTGTTCGTCGCCACGCCTGTGGACGGAGGGCCGGGACCCATCTATCAGTGGAAGCTGAATGGCGTGAATGCGGGCGCGGGTACGGGTGACCCCGGCTATACGCTGTCTTCGCCGGTGAGCTCGGACGTCGTCAGCTGTGCGATGATCAGCAATGCGACCTGTGCAGTCAATCGCGTTGTCATGAGCAATTCATTGTCTGTCCCCGTGCTGCCCGTGCCGGCGACGGGAGTGGATATGACGGCCTCGGCTGACCATGTCTGTCAGGATAGTTTGGTGCTCTTTACAGGCGCGCCTTCCAATGGAGGGAGCAATCCTTCTTTTGGCTGGCTGGTGAATGGTATAGTGGTCGATACTTCGAGGCCGGTGTTTGCGACGAGGCAGCTGAGGGATGGGGATGTGGTCGGTCTTTCGATGAAGGGCAGCCTGGTATGCAGTCCCTGGGTGCGGGCGCCGGAGACGGTGGCAATGACGGTTTGGGAAACGCCGACGATCTCGGTCGTATCGGATACGGTGATCGGGGTGGGGGCGTCGGTGGTGCTGGACCCTATTTATACAGGCCCTATTATTTCTTATTTATGGAGTCCTGCTACGGGGCTGAGCGATGCGGGGGTGGCAGATCCGATCGTAAAACCGGATACGACGACCAGGTACTTGCTGGAGGTGGCGACGGCGAAGGGATGCAGGGCCTGGGCCGGAGTGAAGGTGGGGGTGTATTATGACTTGAAAATGCCGGGGGCGTTTACGCCCAACGGGGACGGTCTCAATGATATTTTCCGTATCCCTCCTGTTGTGCCGGTGAAGATACGGCGGCTGATCGTTTTTAACCGTTCGGGGGCGATGTTGTTCTCTACGGGGAATGTGGGGGAAGGGTGGGATGGTGGCGCCGGTGGTGTCGCACAGCCTGGGGGCGCGTATGTGTGGGTGGTAGAGTTTGAGAACCCGGTGACGCACCGGGTCGAGCAAAGGAAGGGGGTTGTGATCTTGGTGAGATAATTTTTTCTATCTTAGGGAGATAACCCCATTTCATATGAAAAAAGCATTGACCTGCCTGCTGGCGCTGATCGGACTGGCCGCCGCTGTGGCGCAACAGCCCGCTGGCCCTCTGAAAATCTCTCCTGGCATCCGGCTTCCAAAGGATTCGGTGATACGTGAGCAGCTGATCGGCAGCCTGCAGGGCTGGCTGGGGCAGAAAGACAGGACTGAATTCGTGTCGTCCGACGATAAGACCGCGATGGCTGCGCTGATGGACGAGCTAAAGGGGCTTGGGGACTGTTATCTGACCAATGTCGCAGAAATGGGGGCCGGCCAATACCAGGTGCAATTAGCCTATATGAAACTGCGGGATACTACCCCAGTGCTGCGGGCCTGCTGCACCGTGGTAGCGCAACAAAAGGACGGAAAATTCTTCTTCTCCAGCCTGCTGCAAGAACATGCCAATAATTGGAAAACGCGGACTATTGGCAACTGCACCTTCCACTACAGGTCGCAGCTCAACGGCAAAAAAGCCGCCGAATTTCAGAAAAGAATCGCTCTGTATGACAGCAAGCTCACCACGGCACCACAGACCATCGATTACTACTGCTGCGGCAATTTTGTGGAGGCTTCCCAGCTGATGGGCCTGGAGTACAAATCAGACTACAACGGCTACGCCTACAATGCCTACACCGGCTATGCAGAGAACCACACCGTCCTCATCAGCGGAGAGAAATGGATCGACAACTTCAGCGACTGGGATCCGCATGATACCTGGCACGACCGGCTGAGCAAGATCATTCATTCCTCAACTATCAATCGCCCGGTGGACGAGGCCTGTGCCTATCTCTACGGGGGCAGCTGGCGGATATATTCTCCGGAGGAGATACTCAGGCGTTTCCGTGAGTACGCGGCGGCGCATTCGGACGCCGACTGGCTGACACTCTACAAGGACGGCGTCGATTTTGTGCCCGGGCCAAAGACCCTGAAGATCTCCTATGCCATCAACGCGTTGATCGTCGGGCAGCTGGAAAAGGAAAAGGGTTTTTCCGCAGTGTTGGAGCTCCTCAACTGCGGGAAGAAAGAAAAGGGTGACGCCAATTATTTTGCGGCAATAAAACGGCTCACCGGTGTCGATGAGCCGCAGTACAATCAGTTCGTATGGAAGTTGATTCAGTCCACGCCTTCCGGCCGGGGCTGATACTTCTGTTGCATCTGGTCCAGCATCATCAATAGTCTATACGACGACAGGATATCCGTGGCAAAATTCAGCTGCCGGTCGTTGAGGCTGCTGCCTTTGCCCTGCAGGGCCTCCTGGGCGCTGATCGCCAGCGCCTCGTCCGTCATCGGCGGCCCGTCTCCCAGCGACTGATAATAGGCCATTTGCTGTTGCAGGTACTTTCCTGTTCTCTTCATCAAAATAAACGCCGGGTCTGGCGGCATTGCCATAGCGGAACTTCTGCATGACCGTATTATAGGCGATACTATTGTCGACGCGCTCGTCGGCCACTGGCACCAGCTGGTAGGCCATGTCACGGCTGCGCGCATAGCGGGTGAGGCCGAGAGCGTCGAGCTCGTTGGTGGAAGTAAAACAGATGGGGCGCTGCCATTTGTTGGCGGCGATCACGGAGAGCATGGTCAGCTCGTTTTTTAGCAAATATCTTTTGCCTGTGCTGATATCGACATTCAGCTGCGGGACGACCGCGTCGTCGCGATGAGCGGTGCCGTTGGCGACGACCCTGCCGGCGTCCACCGGGACCGAGAACTTCCGGGTGGGCAGGGTATTCAGCGGGGTACCGTTGTCCGACTGGACCATATAACGGGGATCATCATTAGCCAGTACGGTCCTGAACGTATCATAGAGGTCATAGTATCTGTTCTTGTCATAGCCGGGGTTGTCGATAAAATACACTACGCTTTTCTTCTCGCCCATCACCTGCTCAGGCGTGAACAGTAGGTCGAAGGGAGCGCTGTTATTGATCTTGTTTCGCAGCTGGTTGATATACCAGTCAGAGCCGGTAAGGGTATTGACCATGACCCGGACGCGGGACGGATGCCTTCCACCTCCTGTGCATACCAGAGCGGATAGGTGTTGTTGTCTTCGAAGGAGAAGAGGATGCCGTTCGTACATGTCGACCGCCGTGTCGGCATTGCTGCGGATAAGTGTCGTGAAATAGGTCGAATAGCCGAGCAGCATGAACCCGGCGCACCACAGGCCCAATTTCAGGAAATAGTGTCCTTTTTTGGCTGCCCAGCGGACCAGCAGGACGATCGTAATGGCCAGGAGGATGAAGAAGGTGGTGAACCCCGAGAAGAAGGGAAGCCCCATCGAGTTGACAAAAAAGATATCGAAAGACGCCGCGCCCTTTATCGTGGACTGGATGACGCCAGCGCGCCGATAACGCCGGCAGAGAGGATAGTAAATGTATTGGAAGTGATCTTCCGGGCAAAATGTGTGATTGTCCAGAACAGGAAAAGGATTGACAGTCCGCTGGCGATCGCGCTCATGAAATTCACCGCGCGGGCGGCGGTGTGCGGATCGTTCCCGAACAATATGATGAAGAAGCGCCCAAGGAGGATGAACAGCGGTGCGCCCGGCGGATGGGGGATCTGCAGCTTATAGCAGCTGGCGATAAATTCGCCGCAGTCCCAGAAACTGCCGGTAGCCTCCATCGTCATGACATAAACGATACACGCAAAGATCCCCACGATCCATCCTGTGATCAGGTTGAGGCGACGAAAATTCCCTTGCATAGCTTATTCAGTTTTTAGCGTTTCAGATGGATTGCGGCTGCCGACCCTTAGCGAATGATAGCTGACCGTCAGGAAGGCGAGCAGGATACCCGTGGCACCCGCCAGCAGGAAGACCCAGGGCTGGACGTCGATGCGATAGGCAAAACTTCTAAGCCAGCGCGATGCGGCCAGCCATGCGAGTGGCGTCGCCACCAAAAGCGCCAGGCCGACCAGCAGCACAAAATTCCTGGCCATCAGGAGGGTGATATTGAGGAGGCTGGCTCCGAGCACTTTTCGGATGCCGATCTCCTTCGTCCGTTGGATGGCGCTGAGGGCTGAGAGCCCGAACAGACCGAGACAGGACAGCAGGATAGCCAGGGAGGCGAATGTCGAGAACAGGCTTGCCGTGCGGGTCTCGACCTGGTAAAGACGGTTATAGTCCTCGTCGAGGAAATGGTACTCGAAGGTTTGATCGGGGGCGTAGGCCTTCCAGGTACTCTGAAGAGAGGCGATGGTAGCGGGCATCCGGTCTCCTTTTATGCGGATCAGCATATACTGGACCCACTGTGTATCGGCAAAGATCACGAGGGGGCCGATCGGGTCGTGCAGGGAGGCGAAATTGAAGTCTCTGACCACGCCTTTTACGATACCGGGGACGCCGCGGGAGATGATCTGACCAATGGCCTGCTGGGGTGTCCAGCCTATCTTGCGAACGGCAGTTTCGTTCAGTATGAACCGGTAGACCGGTGTCACCGAGTCATTCTCGTCGACATGCGTGGGGATATCGGCGGCCGTGAAGTCGGACCCTGCTATCAGCTGCATCTTCATGGTCTTCAGGAAGTCCATGTCGGACGGGATGGCCTTTATCGGGAAATGCACTTCCTGCCGCCCGTTGTCGGCCTCGAGGATATCCCCCCAGCGGGCGGAGATGGGGAGGTCGTGGGACCCCGAAATGCTTTCGACGCCGGGACGGGCAAGCATGGCCGACTTGATCTGGGAATAGCGGGCCAGGACACGGCTGTTGACACGAGCTACGAGGACGTGGTCGCGGTCGAGGCCTAGCTTTTTGCTGCGGATAAAGTCGATCTGCTGCAGGATGACGATGGTCGCGCTTATGAGGAAGAAGGAGATGATGAACTGTAATACGATCAGCGTACGACGAAGGCTGCCTTTTCCGCCGGTTACGCGAAAGCCTGACCGAAGAATATTGACGATACGGGTATTCGCCAGCACCAGGGCGGGGTAGGCGCCGGCCAGCACGCCGATGACCAGCCCGGTAAGCAGGAGCAGGGACAGGGGACGCAGCCTCAGCAGGCTGGAAACGTGCAACTCTTTACCGGTAAGCCCATTAAAAACGGGTAACAGCTGACTGGCTGCGACCGTCGCGAGCACCAGTGCAATCATGGTGATCAGCAGCGACTCACCAGTAAACTGGAGGAACAGCTGTGCTCTGACGGCGCCAAGGACCTTTCGGACGCCGATCTCCCCCGTGCGGCTGGAAGACTGCGCGATAGCGAGATTGGTATAGTTGAATCCGGCAATGACGAGTATAAGGATAGCGATGCCGGTCAGGATCAGGACATAGGTAATGCTGCCGTTGGGAGTGAAGCCCTCCAGCGTGGAATACAGGTGGACCCTTTTCAGCGGTTCGAGATGGTAGTGGAGATAGTCTTTCCCCTGGAGCGCCGCGTTCTGGCGGGTGGAAGGCGATTCCATATAGCTGTTGATCTGTTGTGCGAGCGCGGGAATGCGGTGTCCGTCCCTTACCAGCAGATAAGTCACGTAGTTGGCGGTATACCACTGTTCGTACCGCGATGCGGCCAAATTATTAAAGCTGACGATAAAGTCGAATTGCAGCTGTGTATTGGAGGGTGGGTCTGCGACGACGGCGGCCACGCGATAGTCCTTCCCGTCGTTGATGCGGAGCACTTTATTCAGCGGGTCGGCCGATCCGAAATATTTCCTGGCTGTCGAGGCGGTCAGGATTATATTTGTCTTTTCGTTGAGAGCGGCGGGGTCGCCTTCGAGGAGGGGGAAGGTGAAAATGTTTAAAAAGGACGCATCGGCGTATAGGAAACGGGGTTCTGTAAACGAAGACGACCCATAGCTGACCTTTGAACTATAGACGAGGGTGCGGGTGTAGTCCTCTACTTCCGGGAAGACCCTTTTTAGTTGAGGGCCGGCCTTGGTGCCGGTAGTGGCAAAGGCCGAGATCGTCCCCCCGCTGGCCCGTTCGCTTGTGATCCTGGCAATGCGGTCTGCTTTTTGATGCATGCTGTCGAAGCTGAGTTCGTCGGTGATATAGAGGCCTATCAAAATGCAGCTGGTCAAGCCTATCGTCAGACCGAAAATGTTAATAAATGAAAACACCTTTTTACGGGCCAGATGACGAAAGGCCAGCTTCCAGTAGTTGCTGAACATGCGAATCGATTTGCGTTAATATTTGGCTTCAATGCCTGTGCCATTAATATAATCGGCTGCCCAGCAGTTGATTAGGAGTGATGACCCGGCAAACTGTCCGAAAACGGACAAAAGATTGTTCGAAATTGAAGGGATTATTCGCTGGGAGGAGTTAGGAGGGCATTACTTTTGTGACAGGTTATTCACCAAATAAAAAAATTTATGAAAGCGATTGTTTTAAAGGATTTTGGCGGGGTAGACCAGCTTCAGGAGGCGGAGCTGCCGACCCCAGGAATTAAGGATGGAGAGGTTTTGGTAGAAGTGAAGGCCATTAGCATCAACCCTGTCGACATAAAGACCCGTGAAGGCAACGGATTGGCGGAGATGCTGAAAGCCAGCAGCCCGATGATACTGGGCTGGGATATATCCGGGGTGGTAAAAGAGTCGGAATCCCCTCTTTTCCAGGAGGGAGACGAGGTCTTTGGGATGATCAATTTTCCGGGGGTGGGCAGGGCATATGCTCAATATGTGGCTGCGCCTGCCGACCAGCTGGCGTTAAAGCCCCGGGAGGTCAGTCACCCCGCCGCGGCAGCTGCGAGCCTGGCGGCCTTGACGGCCTGGCAGGCATTTGCCGATCACCACCGGCTGAAATCCGGGCAGCGTGTTCTGATACACTCGGCCGCTGGCGGAGTTGGACATTTTGCGGTTCAGATCGCCAAACATATCGGCGCCTATGTCATCGGGACCGCCTCGGCGGAGAACCGGGATTTTGTACTGGGGCTTGGCGCTGACGAACACATCGATTATAAGGCGCAGGATGTGGGCAAGGTCGTAAGCAATGTCGACCTGGTTCTCGACCCGCTGGGGGGCGCCAATATCGACCTATCGCTAAAGACCCTGAAGAAGGGGGGTATGCTGCTCAGCCTCGTCGCCGAGCCCAAGGATAAATTAGAGGAAAAGGCTGCGGCTGCCGGGGTGACCGGAAAGAAGATGTATGTGCAGGCCAGTGGCGAGGATATGGAGGGTATTGCGCAGCTATTGGCCAGCGGGGACCTGAAGCCGACTGTGTCAAACCTTTTCCCGTGGGACAAGGTAGGGGAGGCACACCAGCAGGTGGAATCGGGGAAGACCCGGGGCAAGACGGTTGTTGCGGTGTGATGCCGGGATCTTTCCGTGTATCGAATTAATTAAAAAGTCCCAAAAAGCCCCGGTTATCCTGGGGCTTTTCCTATAGTGCTTCTATTGAGAGCCGGGTTTGTTTTGCTTTCGCGTTGTATTCTGATACCATCACGTGTCCTTCTTTTGCCGGGAAGACGGCAGTAAAGACCTTGCCTTCCTTGTGGGGAATCGTGCGGGAAATCTTTTTCTGGTTGACGTTATAGATAAAGGTTTGCTTGTAGTCATCGAAGACGAGGTAGTTCGTTTTTGCGTCGGTGTTGGTCACGGTGTAAAAGCTGCGCTGGTCATACCACGAAATAGGCGCCGATGCCTGGAGGCTCAGGCTGGCGGCGACCGGTAGGGTGTTTTCCAGGGATAGCTTGCCTTTTGGGTCCTGTTTGAGGACCAGTACGTTCTGGCTGTTATACATATGCGTACCGGGCCCCATGGCCACGGCAGGGACAATGACGGTCCAGCACAGCAGTATCGAAGCGCTGACGCCTACCGCGCGGAATCTTCTGTGGATGCCGGAGCCCGCGAAATACGTATTGCCTTCGAAGTCCTTGAAAGAGGTGCCCAGGTCTGCATAGGCGCGGCTCTCTTCGTAGTAGCCGTTCTTGTCGATGGTTGTGCCCTGCGAGCCGTCGGCCCAATAGGAGAAAGATGGCACAATGTCATTGCGTTTGTGTCCGTTGAGGCCGATCGAGAACACGCCGGAATAGGGGCCGTGCCGGAGATTCCTTCCCGTAGTATAATTATTGCCTTTTGCCGGGTCGATGACCAGACCGGAGACATAGGGCTTGCCGGTGATGGGGTCGTTGTCGAATGCCAGCACTTTTAGTGAGTTGCCTTTTTTGTCTTTGAGAATGAATTTGGGATAGGTGACCGAATCGGAGGTATTGTAGCTGACGATCTCGAATCCCCCTTCTTTCATCTGGTCTTTTTTCTTCACGAGGAGGGATACTTCGGTACCGGAGGTCAGCATAGCGAAGTCGGTGGCGTCTTCCTTTACTATCTTTTGCCAGGTGAGCTTGCCGCTGGTGTTGAAGATAAGCAGGTTATTCTTGCTGTCGTCGCCATAAAAGCAAGCGAAGCCTTTTCCTGTGATGTTGCGCAGCTGGATCTGCTGTTTGAGCTTGCCGTTGCCGACGACCTTTCTGTTGCTGTTGGCAGCCAGCTGGGCGTCGGGCGCTACGTCCATTTTCGTCGTATATCTTCCCAGTATCTGCCCGTGGAGGTTGACGAATTGGGCGAAGAGCTCGGTTTTGGCGTTGTCTTTTTCGCGGCGAAATTCCCTGTTGTTGCGGAACTCCTTTCCGACGATATTACTTCTGACGTATACCAGGCATATGACGTCCTGTTCGAAGGACACTGCTTTCAGGATCAGCTTTCCTTCCTTGAAGTTGACCGTACCGATATCATTCAGGTTCTCGTCCATGATGGAAAGGCGGTAGTTGAACGAGTCAGCGCTGGCTTTTTCCAGCTGGGTGAAGACGAGGTAGCCAACCAGGTTGCCATCCTGGCGGATGAGCTGCAGCTGGGAGGATATGTCCTCGGCGACCTCGTTGAAGACCTTGGTCTGGGCGTGGGCGGCAGAGGAGATAAGGAATAAGAAAAGCAGGGTTTGAATCAGGGGTTTGATCCGCAGATAATGCTGCTGGTTCGAATTAGTTGTTGTGTTCATCGGTCTATTTTTCAAAATTTTTGGCAAATTCACAATACATGCTGCTGGCGTTGGCGCTGGAGAAGGTGTGGGCGGCCCGGTCCTTGTTCTTGTCCGAGTTGTCGGGGTCGAGGGCCAGGGTGTAGAGCAGGGCGCCAAGGTCCTTTTCGTCATTGGACCTCCAGAAGGCCTGGCCGTGCATATCCTGGCAGTATTGTCGCAGGTTGTCCCGGGGTATTTGTTCCAGCATGGTCTGCAGGGCGTAGTAGTCTTTTGAGATAAGCTCTTTCTGGACAATGCCGATGGCGTTGAAGCGGGCGAGCTCGCGGTCTGCATAGTAAAGCCCGGAGAAGATATTGCTGGCCATGAAATCATACCAGGGGTCTTTATATCCCCTGTCTTTCAGCAGCAGGATGCGGTATAGGCATTCGGTGAGGTTGGTGGTCGAATAGAGGTCCCAGATCATCATTTTATTGACCTTATCCAGGACGGGCGCCGGCACCGGGGTCCAGCGGGCCGCGGCGGTTGACAGCGCTTTTGTCTCATTGTAGCGGATGAGGCAGTCGGGGTGGGTTTTCAGCGAGTCTGCGATCGTCGTCGTGTCGCTGAAGGCGTAGGCGCGGGAGGAGAGTCCTTTTGACTTTTTTTGCGCCCAGCTGTCTTCGTAGGGAAGGCGCCAGGTCGCAAAGTACTCCTTCAGGGGATGGTGCAGCGGTTGTTTCAGCTGCATATCGGAGCTGTCCAGCCGCAGGAAGAAGCGGGCGTTGAACGGGATATTGCTCTTCTTCAGCAGGATGACTGCCAGGGAGTCGGCGGCGCTTTCCTGGTACCGGTCGTGGCGGCTGCGGCTGAATGTATAGCCCTGTACGACCCTGGTGAGCCGGGAATAGCGGTCATATTTCGAGTCAAGCACGGCGTTGAGCGACTTTTTGTATTCGTCGGAGGCCAGCCACTGGGCCCTCAGGTAGATGGACGTTTCTACGTGATGGAGAATATTGTGGGACAGCTCGTGGGCGATGATCAGCGCCAGCTCTTCCCGGCAGGAGGCGAAGGCGATGATGCCTATGTTGACGGCCAGTACGTTACCGCCGGTGGAATAGGCATTTATTGCGGGGCTGCGGTCGATGAGCAGCAGGGGTTTTACCGGGATCATCGACTTGTTGGCGTCGGCCAGCTGGCGGATGATATCGTCGACATAGCCGTAGACCTCTTTCTCGTGGACATAGTCGTTATCCGCGAGAGCGCCGAGGACTGCGTTTGTCCGGCGGTCCCAGAGCTCTCTGTATTCCTTCTGTGTAGCCCTGTCTTTAAAGGCGTCCGGGCATACCCAGGCTTTCTTCAGCGAGTCCTTTTGTTTTTCGTAATAAAATCGGGAGAGGTCCTGGTAGTTGTACAGGCTTTTGACCTGGGCGCTGGCTGTGGAACAGGCGATTACCAGCATAAGAGGTAATAGCTTTTTTAAGGACATTGAATTGCGGGTTTACATTTAGGTTATAGATAATAACGAAAGAATGGTCAAAATATTGAGGGTGTGGATTATTCTCGGGGGAGTGGCGACTGGATGGGAGGAAGCGATCTCCTGAGGGCCCTGATGGCGGATGGGGGGTAGTTTTTTGGGGGGATATCGCCAGGTGAATTATCGGGCTGAGGGGGACTGGAATCTTATACAGACCTTCAGTCATCCGATGAGTTTCAGGCGCCGGGCGGAAGGCTATGGGCTGGAGGGGAGGCTGGGGATAAAGTATGGCCTGGGCCGCGTGGTTCTTTTATTGGTGGGCGATTATGCTGGCTGGACCACGGGTAAGGGCGTCGACGAATTGTATCTGGTTTCGGGTCAGACGAGCCAGACACAGCTGAATGAGGTTGTGCTCCACGAACTAGGGGTTAAGGCTGGGGTCCGATTGGGCTGGTAGGCCCTTTCTTTCCATGCGTTTTTGTTTCTGCTCTTCTTTCAATTGCTGGTATTTGGTGCGCTGGTCTTCATTGAGGACGGCGGAGATCCTGGCGTCCGTCTCCTGCGCTACGCTGCGGCGGGCCTGTGTGTCCTGGCGTCGCTGGCCGGAAGGATGGTTGTGGAGGCTGTCCAGCGAAACGGTTGCGTCTGCGAGGATCGAGCGGATCTTTTTGACCTGGCTTTCGTTCAGGTTCAGCTGTTTGGTCAGGGTGGTCAGCCGGTGTGCGGCCTTCATGGCGGGGGAGGGCGGGGTTTGGGCCGGGTGTTGCGTAGTATCGGTGGATTGGGCCAGGAGGGTAGTGGTGAGTGTGGCTGTTAGAATCAGGAGTAAAAGATGTTTCATTGCTGCGATTGATTTAGGTGGCCGGTGTTTGATGGCCGGACGACGGTTTGACGCGTTGCCGGTGGCCGGTTGCGGTTGCCGGTTGCCGGTTGGAAATATAGGACCCGGTAAACTCGCCGAGGTTTAAAATAGATTAAAAACGAATTAAACCTTCGGGACTGGTACCCGTCAAAACGGCCACGGAGGCCTTTTGTTATGAAAACAGCTACTTTATTATTGGGGATGGTGATGTTGGGGTTGAATCCAACGGTTATGAGTCCCGGAGGTTCGGGCGTCGCGGCTCCGGCGGTTAGGGGTCTCCGCGTTGAAGGTTCGGGACTTAGGGGGGATGGTTCCGGGGCCCGCGTTGGTGGTTTGGGGCTCGGTATTGATGGTTCAGGGTCCAGCGTTGGTGAACCCGGCCTCCGTGTTGGTAACCTCCGCCCGGGCGTGCCCGCAAAAATGGCATTCCCTTACCGCAAGGCGGGGTTGACGGAGCGGCAGGCGGCGGCCCATCTCCTGAGTCGGTTCACATATGGTCCGGGTCCGGGGGAGGTGGATGCGGTTGTCCGGATGGGGTTGGAGAAATGGTTTGCTCAACAGCTGGATGGGACTCTGCCCGATGACTCGCTCGGTCAGGTGCTGGCCCGTTATGACGCGCTCAAATTGACAAATGAACAAGTTGTCAATACCTATCCCCGTGTCGGGCAGGTAGTGAGGATGGCCATTCGCGATGGCGTGGTGAACAAGGATTCGGTTAAGGTAGACCGAAAGGAATACCGGGACCTCATCCAGTCCTATATGCGGGAGAAGGGATACAAGCGCGAGCAGGAGCTGTTCCGTCAGTTCATCTGCCAGAAGGTATTGCGTGCGGCCTACTCGCAGAACCAGCTGCGCGAGGTGATGACGGACTTCTGGTTCAATCACTTTAATGTTTCCATTACGAAGAATGACTGCGCGGAGTTCATCCCTGCATACGAGCGGGACGTGATCCGGCCGTCTGCTCTGGGCAGCTTTAGCGAGCTCTTGTTGAAGACTGCCAGGTCGCCGGCGATGTCGTATTACCTCGATAATTTCAGCAGCAGCGCGCCCATGCCGGAGGGAAGGATGCAGGCCGTCCCGGCGGTTCAGGGGTCAACACCCGTCACCGACGCCGCTGATAATTTCCGCAAGAACAACCGTGGTCTCAACGAGAACTACGCGCGCGAGGTAATGGAGCTGCATACCCTGGGTGTGGATGGGGGTTATACGCAGCAGGACGTCACACAGGCGGCAAGGGTCCTTACGGGATGGGGCGTTTATCCGATGACTGAACAGGGTAAAGGTGTTGTAAGACGTTTCAGCGACGACCAGCTGGCGAAAAAGGGTTTTGTGCATGATGGCGACTTCTTCTTCAACGCCAACCGCCACGATAATGGTGAAAAAAGGGTACTGGGACATGTGTTCCGGGCCGGCGGCGGCTATGAAGAAGGGGTTGAGCTGCTGGAGATACTGGCCCATCACCCTTCGACCGCTGCGTTTATCACCCGGAAGATCGCCGTGCGTTTTGTCAGCGACAACCCTCCGCAATCTCTGCTGGACAAAATGGCAAAGACCTTTCGCGAGAAGAACGGCGATATCCGACAGGTGCTCATTACGATGGTGACGGCGCCGGAGTTCTGGAATGCAGAGGCGGTGAGGGAGAAGACAAAATCTCCGTTCGAGCTGGCGATCGGGGCGGTGCGGAGCCTGCACGGGACCGTCGAACAACCCTATCAGCTGTATACGTGGATCGCGCGGATGGGAGAGAAGAAATACTATTATCAGGCGCCGACGGGCTTCCCCGACAAGGGCGCGTACTGGATAAATACCGGGTCTTTGCTGAGCCGGATGAACTTTGGGCTGGCGCTTGCTTCGGGACGTATACCGGGCGTACGCATCGACCTCGCCGCGTTGAACAATGGCCATGAGCCTGAGAGCGCGGTGGCGGCGCTGGAGACCTATGGCAGGATCATTCTGCCCGAGCGGGACCTCGCCCCGACGATCAAACGCCTTACGCCCATGTTGACCGA
>Ga0105239_10002673_pt1 | contig 22471 bp, 19 predicted proteins | sample KBSC44metaG_FD_92761 | JGI IMG/M metagenome (GOLD analysis project Ga0105239, IMG submission 92761) | Corn rhizosphere microbial communities from Kellogg Biological Station, Michigan, USA - KBS C4-4 metaG | ecosystem: Host-associated > Plants > Roots > Rhizosphere > Soil | place: Michigan, USA... | reverse complement strand
GAACGACGTGGCCGCGATCTTCCGCCCGCTCGCGGATGCGAAAAACCTTGCGCTGACGTGCCGCATCGCGCCGGATCTCGCCAACGGTTACGTGGGCGATTCGACCCGGCTGCGGCAACTGGTGTCGAACCTCGTCAGCAATGCGATCAAGTTTACGAAGCGCGGCGGCGTGACGATCGACGTGCGGCTTGCAAAGGCGGGCCCGGCCGGCCGTGGCGTCGAAATCGCAGTCAGCGATACGGGCATCGGCATTCCCGAAGACAGCCTGCCGACGCTGTTCGACGTCTACGTCCAGACCGATGCGTCGATCTACCGGCGCTTCGGCGGCACGGGGCTCGGGCTGCCGCTGTGCCGACGCATCGTGACGCTGATGGGTGGGGCGCTGAATGTCGACAGCCGTCTCGGCGAAGGCACGATTTTCGTGGCTGCGTTGCCGCTGCCCGAAGCGCCGTCCGGCTGGCGAGACGATGCGCCGGAACCGGCGGCGCTCGCGGATGCCGTGCGCGGGTACGGAGCAGAGGCGGAATCCGAAACGGGTGCGGAGGCTGACGCACGCGCGGAGGCCGACGATGGCGAACCGCTGCGCGTGCTCGTCGCCGAGGATCATCCGGCAAGCCGGGCGTTGCTGCGCGACCAGCTCGACGCGTTGGGCTACGACGCGACGATCGTTTCCAACGGCATCGAGGCGATGCGCGCCTTCTTCGAGCGACCGTACGACGTCGTGCTGACCGATCTCGGCATGCCTGAACTCGACGGCTTCGCGCTGGCGAATTTTCTCCGCGAACAGGGCGCGAAGGTGCCGGTGATCGCGATGACCGCGCACGCGACAGACGAGGATCGCCGGCGTTGCGAACAGGCCGGCGCTGTGGAGATCGTGCTCAAGCCGTTGTCGATCGAGATGCTCGACGCGGCGTTGCGGCGGCATGCGGGGCGCGATGTGGCGTCGCCGCGACCGGCGCGCGCGCACGCGCCGGTCGCGGCCGCAATGACCGACGAAGTGCGGCGCACGCTGCACGAGACGACGCTGCATTCTCTCGCGGCGATCGGCGACGCGCTCGCGAGCGGCGACGCGGATACGCTGCGCATCGAGCTGCATTCGATGCGCGGCGGCTTCGCGCTGGCGGGCGACACGGACGCGCGCGACGCGTGTGCAAGCGCCGAGCGGGCGATGGCCGACGGAGGTCCGGACGACGTCCGGCGTATTTGGCCGGACGTCGAAGCTGCAATCGAGCAAGCACTCGACCGCTTGCGCCTGCCTGGCCCGAACGAGGGGGCTGCTACTGATACGAAAACGTAATCGTGCCGCGTGCGCTCACGGAGCCCGGCTTGATCGTTTCCGCGACTTTCACGTATCTGGCCTCGAACGGCACCGACAATTGGGTGTTGGCGGTAGACGATTTGCCGACCATCCACTGGTTGATATTGCCCTTGCGGGCGAATCCGGCCCGAAACTCAACGGGGTGCCCTCGCCTTTTTTGAGGATTTGAATCCCGATACCGGCAGCCGTCGAACCGGGCGCGAGGTTGAGGGCGCTACCCGTATTGGCCGGATTCGACGCATCGGTCAAGGTTGCGTACACACTGACGTTCGCATCGCAGTTCAGGCCGACCGAGAACGGCGCCGATCGGGCAGACGCCACGTCACCGGTGGCCTTCAGGCTTGCCGAGACAAGCGTTGGCAACGTGACCGAATTGGTTGCGCCGGATGTGACTTTGCAGGCTCTTGCCGTCACATTCGTGCTTACCGAGGACATATTAGCCGAGTAGGCACTTCCTGAATTAAACGCTCCTCGATACTTCACCCGGAAAGTGACTACTTCCACGACAAAACCGATTCCGGGGATGACGGTTTCGAATACTGCAGCGGTTATTCCGTTGCTGGTTTTGTACGTCACATTCTGAATAACCTTTGCGTTCGGCGTGAAGATATATTCGTCAAACAGACACGTCTGCCCATTGGACCCCAAATCGAGTCTGAGTCAGCGCTACCGCAGGCCGATTTTAGAAATTGGAAACCGAGATTGATTTCGTCGGCCGCGCCTTGCCGAGCGGAATCGACAATATCAACGTATGCATTTTGGATCGCATTTTCTGATATTCGGGGTGCCGATGAATGGGGCGGAGACTAAAGAGGATGATATTTATCTAATACCGGTACTAAAAATGACATCGTGAGAGATTGTTAGGCGCCCTGCATAAAATGTTAAATAACGGGCATGTGCCGGGTGGGAGAGGGCTGGAGGATGTGACGGCGAGGGGCTTCGACGAACGTCGATCCGGAGGCCGTTTCAACGGGATGGTGCGAGCTGCCGAAAGGCGAATACGGAAGGCCACCCGGTTCTGGCGCGTCTCATGCCGAAACTGATCGGGCGTGTGGCACACCGGCATCACCGTTGCGGATTCGTGCGGGGGCCAGCATGCCCGTTCCCCGTCTTGCCGGCGACGCCGTCGCGTTTCGGCAGTGTTTCATCAGACAATCTGCTGCAGTGCGGCGTGCGCCCGGGGAGCATTCTGGAGTCCGGCAGGTATCGAAGTATGCGCGTTCCTCTCCGGAATGCGGCACTCGCCTATGCGATTCAAGCCAACACGTTGATCCGCGTTGCACGCGGAGAGGTAGCTGAAACCGCGAAGGCGAGATTCGGCACAAGAGCGGGCCAGTGGCCTTCACGACGCGCGGCTATGCGAGCTACACGACATCAGATGCATTGGAATGCCAGGTGTTTTGTTAGATGTATTTAATGATTGGCAACGTGAAGCCGCGAGATGGAGGAATTAGTACTTGTCTCATGCGAGTGCGCAAATGCATGGAACTTGTCCTATTTTCGGCCGAATGGATGGTTGGTAATATTGTTGCACTGGTTGAGTCATATAAAAGAGCAAGATACATATTTGAAGTTTGAAAATTTCGAGGTTCGTTGTCGCAGGGATTTTGATCCGGTCGGTCTTGAATATATAAATGATGAGGTAATTCTCCTTGTGCTGCGGTCATTTCTCCGAAAAATGAGGCGGACCCATTTTGTATGTGTGATCCGTTGTTTCGTCGAATCGCCGGCCGGTAAAAATAAAATCTGATTTCCGGATATCCGGCACTAGTTGTGAAGAAAATCTCGATGTGAAGTGTAACGTTGCACAGGGTCAAATGTGTGATGCGACTTGACCGGCTTGCCGGCATCGTCAGGTGCCGGAGCAACGTATGCGTATTTACGATTTTTCGACCGTGCTCGGAGCGGCGACTTGTTTTTATTGAAATCCGTTTGGAGGTGAGCAGCAGATAAATTTAAAAAATCTGGTTGTGTAAATTGTTCTAAAAGGTTTCGCTTTTGACGAGTGAGGCCAAATTTTATTTATTTAATAATCAATAGGTCGGAAATGAAAAAAATCTCGATGATGGTGGCTGCTGCCGGTTTCGCATTCGCGGCGATGAATGCAGCACAAGCTGCGGACGGGACGATTAACTTTACGGGCGAGATCGTCGCGGCGTCGTGTGGCATTACGGGCGGTAACGGGACGTCCGTGACCGGTGGCAAGGGCGATCAGTCGATCGACGTCAAGATGGGCAAGGTCAGCGTGGACGCGCTGGGCTCCGCAGGCGGCGGCGGCATCGCGGCCGGTACGGCGATCAACCTCAACCTCGACTGCGGTGCAACCGCCAAGGGCCTGAACACGGTCAAGGTGCGCTTCGATCCGGCCAGCGGCTCGGGCGTGGACGGCACCAACAACAAACTGCTGAAGACCACCGGCACGGCCAAGGGCGTGGGCATCGGTATCTACAACACCGCAGGCACGCTGCTGAACCTGAACGCCAACGAGACGTTCGACGCACCGCTGGTCCAAGGCGGTACGGAGGAAGCACCGACCTACACGGCCAACCTGGGGCTCCGCGCTGGCTACGTAAAGGCCGGCGCCACCGTCGAGGCCGGTACTGCCAACGGCACGCTGCCGTTCACGCTGACCTACGAGTAATCAACCTCAGGGCGGGGAGTCGTTCCTCGCCCATTCATCGGCATTCCATTCGATATGAAACGATTCCACTTTGCCGGGCTGGCCCTGGCCAGCTCGTTGCTGTTGTCTTCAGGCGTCTCGCTCGCCGGCATCACGCTCGACGGAACGCGCGTCGTGTTGGCCGCGCCGAGCAAAGAGGCGTCGGTGATGGTTCGGAACCGCGCGCCGGCTGACGTAATGATTCAGACGTGGATGGATGCGAGCGACGGGAAGTCGGACGTGCCATTCGCGATCACACCGGCGCTGAACCGCCTGGGTGGGGAGAAGCAGCAGACGCTGCGGATCCTCTACTACGGCCAGGGTCTGCCCGTAGATCGCGAGTCGGTGTTCTGGCTCAACGTGCAGGAGATCCCGCAGAAAGTGAAGGGCGACAACACGCTGCAGATTGCCGTGCGTCAGCGCATCAAGTTCTTCTACCGGCCTACCGGCTTGTCCGGAAAAGTCGAGGAAGCGCCCGCGCAACTGCGCTGGAGACTCGTTCAGCGCGACGGTCGCGCGCAACTCGAAGTGAGCAATCCGTCGGCTTACTTCGTGTCGCTGGCTTCGGTCAAGGTGCGAAGCGGCGGTCGGGACTATGCCGCGGAGGCCGAGATGGTGCCGCCGTCCTCGACGCGTCTGTTTGCCGTCAAGGATCTGCCCGCCGGCGCTGCTTCAGCGGGCATAAAGGTCCACTTCGAGTCGATCAACGACTACGGCGCCGTCGAGCCGCATGACGGCACCACCACCGGTTGACGTAACCGGTTCGACACATCGTATTCCTCTTCATCTTCGTTATCCCCCGGGGCATCGCCGCGGGGAGGGTGTGTTCGCGCATGCGATTCCGCTCGGGAGGTGAATCAACTTAGAGAAAAGGTATGGAGAACTTCACAAAGGAACGGGATGTATGGACGGCCGCGCAGATCGGCATGCCGTGCCTTGCGTTGCTTGGCCTGATGCTGCCGACGCACGGCCACGCGGTGGAGTTCAACGAGTCCTTTCTGCGCAAGGGGGAAGGGCCGGTCGAGCTGAGCTATTTCGAGAGTGGCAGTTCGGTGCTGCCCGGCAGCTATGACGTCGACGTCTACCTGAATCACACGCTGGTCAAGCGTCAGGATGTGGCGTTTCGTGCCGATGCCGAAGGTACCGTCAAGCCGGCGGTGACCGTCGGGCTGTTGCGCACCGCGGGCGTCAACGTCGCGCGGCTCGAGAAGGACGGGCGCATCGCCGCCGGTGCGGACGACGAGACGATCGTCGACCTCCCCACCGTGGCGGACGGTGCTTCGGTGGAGTTCGAGTCCAATACGCTGTCGCTGAACATCAGTTTCCCACAACTGTATGTGTCGCGAACCTCGCGCGGCTACGTGGATCAGTCGCTGTGGGACGATGGTGTCCCCGCCTTGTACAGCGACTATCAGGTCAGCTACAGCCGCAACGATAGCCACGGCCAAAGCAACGAATATTACTTCGTTGGCTTGCGCAACGGCTTCAATGCCGGAGGCTGGCGTTTCCGCAACGAATCCACGCTTACCGGCACCACGGGTGCGGGCAGCCGCTTTAGCAGCAACCGCAGCTACGTGGAGCGCGACATCCGGCGCTTGCGCAGCAAGGTGGCGGCCGGCGAGCTGTATACGTCGGGCGACATCTTCGACAGCGTGCGCTTCGTCGGCGCGCAGATCGGCACCGATCTCGGTATGCTGCCCGACAGTGAAGTCGGCTTCGCGCCGGTCGTGCGCGGGATCGCCGAGAGCAATGCGGTGGTGGAAGTGCGGCAGAACGGCTACGTGATCTATTCGACGCCGGTGCCGCCCGGTGCGTTCGAGGTCACCGACATCTATCCGAGCGGCTCGAACGGCGACCTCGAGATCAGGATCACCGAGTCCGACGGACGCGTGCGCCGGTTCACCCAGCCGTACTCGTACCTGCCGGTGATGGTTCGGCGCGGCAGCCTGCGGTACGCATTTTCTGCCGGTCAATATCGCGTCCAAGGCCAGTCGAGCCCGAAGTTCACGCAGGGCACGCTGGTGTACGGCGTGTCCGACAACTTCACCGGCTACGGCGGCGTTATCGCGGCGGACAACTACGTGGCGGCCGCCCTCGGCATCGGCGTGAACACGCGTATCGGCGGCATGTCGCTGGACGTCACGGCGAGCCGGTCGCGCACGTCGGCTGGTACCCGGCAAGGGCAGAGCTTGCGGTTCCTGTATTCGAAGACGCTGCATTCGACCAACACCACGTTCACGATGGTCGGCTATCGCTATTCGACGGACGGCTACCGTACGTTGAGCCAGCACGTGGAGGACACGGATCGTTCGTACGGGCCGCGCGTCGCGCGTCAGAAAAGCCGCCTGGACGTGAACGTCAACCAGCCGCTCGGGAGCGGTTCGATGTTCGCCGGCGTAGGCGACACGACCTACTGGAACGGCGAAGGGCGCAGCCGGCGCCTGCAGGTCGGCTACAGCAACAGCTACAAGAACGTCAGCTACAGCTTGTCGGCGTCGCACATCCAGGAGTCCGGGCCGTTCGGGCGGCCGGACACGCAGTTCAACGTGTCGGTCAGCATTCCGCTGGGCAAGGCGTCGAGCACGCATCGCCTGTACGCGAACGCGGTTTCGTCGACGCGCGGTGACTTCAACATGCAGACCGGGGTGTCGGGTTACCTGAATGACAGCAATACCGTCAATTACGGCGTGCAGGCCGGCTACAGCCGCGACGGCGGCGGCTCGGGCGGCATCAGCGCAGGCTGGGATACGCCGAACGCGAAGCTGACCGGCAACTTCACGCAGGATCGCTCGGGCCGGCATTTCGACGCGGGCGCATCGGGCTCCGTCGTCGTGCATGGCGGCGGTGTCACGCTCGGCCAGCCGCTCGGCGAGACGTTCGCGGTGGTTGAGGTGCCGAAGGTACGCGACGTGACGTTCGGCGGAGCGCCGACGGTGCGCACCGACCGGCGCGGCTACGCGATCGTGCCGTATCTGCAGCCGTACCGACAGAACTGGCTGAACGTCGATTCGGCGAGTATCGGCACGCATACGGAGATCGCCGACAACGCGAAGATGGTGGTGCCCACGCGCGGGGCGATCGTGAAGACCCGCTTCGAAGCGGAGTCGGGGCGGCGCGTGCAGTTCGAGCTGAGCCAGGACGAAGGCGGCAAGGTGCCGTTCGGCGCGCAGGCGTACGACGCGAAGGGCAAGCTGCTCGGCATGGTGGACAACCAGTCGCGGTTGCTGGTGTTCGGCATCGAGGACCAGGGCAGCATCGATGTGCAGTGGGGCAACAATAGCTGCAAGGTGTCCTATCAATTGCCAACGCTGAACAAGGAACTGGCGTACGAGCGTCAAGCGGCGATGTGCATGCGCACGGGCGCGGGCACGGTGGTCGGCGCCAAGTGACAGGCGCCCGGAAAGCGCTTCGCGTGACCGTTTGCTAAAGAACGGGCACTGTCAACGACCTCGGAAAACGGGAAATGAAATGACGAATTTCACCAGCTCGTCGAATGCATTCATTGCGGGCGCACGTTGCACGCTTTCCTTCGACGGGAAATATTGAGATGAACGGAATGTTTCAGAGAAATCTGCGTTGGGTTCGGGCGACAATCGTTGCCGGCTCGCTGATCTGGTCGGGGGCCGCATTTGGCTACTGTCAAGATACTTATGGCTGGTCCGGACGCACTTTCAACGTGACGTTTCCTGCAACGATGAACGTCGCGGCAGCCCCGGGGGGTGGGGTGCTGGCTAGCTCCGAGGTTCAATACGTGGGCTGGGGCAGCAACGCGACCACCTCGTGTTGGTCCCCCAGCACACTCAACTTTACGAACACAGTGCCGGACGGCCAACTGGTTCCCGGGTACAGCAACGTTTACAAGACCAGCGTTGACGGCATTGGAGTGAGATTCGCGTTTGTCGACAGCAGAGGCGGCGTGAAAATTCCACCGTATAGCTACCCAGGGGCGACCGGCGGGGGGGCTCCCATTATTTCCGTACCGAACAAGGTGAGAGTGGAACTGGTCAGAACGGCGACGGGCGTGGGATCCGGTGGCACCGTGTCGCTTGCCTTCAATGCAGTTTTCGATGCCGACAAGGATTCGTCCGGCAATATTCTCCGTCTCTATATCAACGGGACAGGCACGACGCAGGTAACGAACAACGTCTACTTCGGCGGTTGCAAGACCACGACGCCTGTCACCAATGTACGGATGGGCAAGGAGCCTATTGAGCGGATCAAGAGCGGTCGGGCGGCGGAGTATTCGTTCTCGCTCGAGGTTGCTTGCGGAACCACCAAGCCGAGCAATCCGCTTCCGGTGAAGCTGTATTTCGAAGGCGATAACGAGGCGGCAGGCTTGTTGCGTCTGTCCGGACGCGGCTCGCCCGGCGTCGCCGCCGGTGTCGGCATCGCGTTGACGAGCGACAAGGGCATCAAGCTGCCGTTCACCCAGGCCAACGCGCTGACAATGGACTGGAGCCGCTCCAGCCCGGATGGCGAGGTTTACCGGTTCACGGGCAACGCCAGGTACGCGCCCACGACGGGCGCGATCACTGCCGGCAGCGGCAACGCCACGTTGAACTTCGTGATCCAGTACAACTGAGCCAGGACGAAGGCGGCAAGGTGCCGTTCGGCGCGCAGGCGTACGACGCGAAGGGCAAGCTGCTCGGCATAGTGGACAACCAGTCGCGGTTGCTGGTGTTCGGCATCGAGGACCAAGGCAGCGTCGATGTGCAGTGGGGGACAGGCAATGCACGATCGGCTACGCGCTGAAGCCGCAGAACAAGGCGCTGGCCTGCGAGCGTCAAGCGGCGATGTGCATGCGTGTGGGCAGGTGATTCGCACCTAGTCTCAACCACGATCAGCGGGCGATTTATCGCGGCATGGCGCGCTCGGCAAATTTAGCTTGGCGCTGGTGAAACCCAAGACATTCTGCACCGGCTCACCGGCGCTTCAGAAAAAACGGATACAGATACGATGCGACAGTTCAATGCTCACATAAAAATCATCTCACTCGGCAAAATCGCACTGCTTGCCTCGATCCTCCTCATCTCGAATTATTCCCAAGCCGTCTGTCGACTGACGGATTCCGCAGGAACCTCCCTTACTACCCCGCTCTATGCATCCGTAACCGTGGGCAATTGGTCGATACCGCGAGACAAAGTCGTCGGCAGTACGGAAACGACTTACACTCACCCGTGGCAATCGATTTTCACGTCGTGTGACGCTGGGAATATACAAACGACAGCCGAGATCACCGGCGGAAAACTCGTGCCCGGCTATCCCAATACCTACGAAACCGGAATACCAGGAATCGGCATTCAGTTTCGCGCCGCGGTTCCGGGCGTCGCCAATACGCAGGTCGCTCCTTTCGATATGACGACTACGAGCACCGCGATCGCGACCTTCAACAGCGGGGTCACTCTTGTCGTAACCGGACCGGTGCAATCCGGAACCGTCAACGGGAGTGCGCTCCCCACCATGACCTGGCGAGCCACGCAAGGCTCAGCCAGAACAAGTTACGTGCTCAGAATCAACGGCACCTTGACAGTGACGGGACAGACCTGCAAGGTCAATAAATCGCCGATCAATGTCCGCATGCCTCTGGTAACGACCGTCGACCTGAAAGACGTCGGATCGACAGCTGGAGACACGAATTTCTCCATCGACCTGAATTCCTGCGCCCCCGGCATCGGCGTGTATCTGACGCTGACGGATGTCACGAATCCGAGCAATACGTCGAATATTCTGTCCCCCAACGACGCGTCGAACGCAAAGGGGGTCAGCTATCAGATTCTCTATAACTCCAGCCCGGTCAATTTCGGCCCTGACTCCGCGACCGCTGGCAACAGGAATCAGTGGAGTGTCGGCATGACATCGGGCGAGAGCGTCAGCATTCCGCTGACCGCGAGATATCTGCGCACATCGAAGACAGTCATTTCTGGGACGGCAAGCGGACAAGCGTCCTTCACGCTGTCATATCAGTGATGTCGCGCAGCGACGACCGGGTGCTCGGCCTGCAGGCACGCTTTGTACAAACCGGCCCGAGAATCACATAGGGGAGCGCGAATGCGGCCGCGACCTTCACCATGAGCAATCAATGGTTCGGCATCGACGACCAGCGCGGCATCGATGTGCAGTGGGGCAACAATAGCTGCAAGGTGTCCTATCAATTGCCAACGCTGAACAAGGAACTGGCGTATGAGCGTCGGGCGGCAATGTGCGTGGGCGCCGGCACGGTGGTCGGCGCCCAGTGACAGGCGTCCGGAAAGTCTTCCCGTGACTGTTTGCCAAAGCGGGGGCACCGACGATGATCGAGGGATAGGAAAATGAAATTCATACCAATTTTGATTTTGGTTTTATTGTCAAATTATTCTCACGCGTCTTGCACGATTAAAAGAAGTGACGGTGTCATGGTGCCGTCACTTATCGTTACTCTTCCGAAATTCAGTCCGCCTCCATTCGATCCGAATATCGCGGATGGAACGGTGATTTTCTCGTCGTCGGGGGCGGCCAGCGGATTGGGTGGAGCGCTGACTTGCACTTCAGCGATTGGCGACGTTATATATGCCGGAACGACGGGTTCCGCTCCCGGAAGATACAACACGTACCCTACTCCAGTTGCCGGAGTGGGGGTTCGTATAAGAGGGGGTATCAATACCACTGAATGGTGGCCACAATCGAGGAATGTCACCGGTACATGGGCTAGCTATGGTGAGGGATCATCTTTTACGGTTGAATTCGTGAAAACCGGCAATATTACGGCGCCGGGTGTTCTGAGTGGTCAAATTGGGGCAACGATTGCGCCAAACCATGGAGTGGTAATCCGTTCAATCGTGACCAATGGCGCGATAAACATTCGTCCACAAGTGCCGACCTGCGATCTGTTGACGCCGAACATCGCAGTCGATCTGGAGAAAGTATCGGTGGGCGAGCTGAAAAGCGTCGGCGCAACGTCATTGCCCAAGCCCATGGAGGTGCGTCTCAAGTGCTCCGGCGGGAATCCAGGTACGTCGACAAGAATGTTCATGACGCTGACGGACTCGGCCAATTCAGGTAATCGGTCCGATACGCTCTCTCTCGCGTCCGGTTCGACCGCCAAAGGTGTCGGTATTCAGATACTGCGTGGTTCGGACAACACGCTGGTGAGTTACGGCCCGGACTCCGCTCAGGCAGGAAATCCCAATCAATGGGCGGTTGGAAGCTTCGGCAATGTCGACGTGACTATTCCTTTCCGAGCCCGTTATGTGCGAACGTCCGCTACCGTGATTCCCGGCAAGGCGAATGGTGTTTCCACGTTCACCATGAGCTATCAGTGAGATTCATTCTGGACATCGATGTGCCGTGGGGTGACAAGCAATACTCGGCCATGCGATGAAACCGCAGAACAGGGCGCCGGCGTATGAGTGTCAGGCAGTGAACGGCACGTCAGTCGGTACATGACCGGCGTCGAATGATCGATGGAGGGAAATGGCCTTCCGACATCCACGTGCCAGGTGGAAGGCACTCCGAAGTGGCCTTCGTCATCAAGCGAATTTACGGGAGTGATATGGAAGATCGAGTGAAGACAAAATCGAATTCGAATCGACCCTCGCATCGAGGGATGCGGTTCATCGTGCGGATGATGATAAGCGGAATCGTGCTGCTGACGGCGGTCGGGGCGGCACATGCGGAGTGTGGCTATACCGGGGGAACTACCCTCAGGCCAGTCGTTCCCGCAACGCTCACGAGCGCACGTGATGCAAAGCAACCCGGTACGCTTATCGACCCGAGTGCCCGTGCCACTGAATGGGGCTTATACCTCTTAGCGTGCACCGGACAGGTGAGCAAGGTTGGCGTGAAGGCAACCGGCAAGCTAGTTCCCAACGTGATCTACGATTCAGGAGGGAAATCTTTTCCTGTCTACGAGACGGGGGTGCCGGGAATCGGAGTCGCGCTGATGGTGACTGATAGTACGACTGGTTCGCCAGGGCCGGGGGCGGATTGGAAAGCCGTTCTACCACAAGAGACTCTATTGGTCACCAATGCAAGTCAGATAGGCTATAACTATGTGGCCAACTATCAAGCGGCGCTCGTGTTTACCGGATCGCTCGTCACCGGCACATATACGATTCCAATGCGTCCAGTCGCAATTTCGACGGCATACACCCCCGGCGGCGTCCTCTGGTCGGTCACCAGCAATCTGAACGCGATGACGATCAAGGTTGCTGCGAGTGGGTGTACGCTGACATCGGGCGCACAGATGAATGTCAAACTTCCGCAACTCGTCGGCAACAAGCTGCAGACAGTCGGCGCCGTATCGGACGAATCGGCGCCGGTGACGCTGCGAGTCGATTGCCAGGGCGCGGTGAACGTCTATGCGACGCTGACCGACGTAGCGGATCAGGCGAACGAAGGCCCGATCCTGAGTACGCTTCCCGGTTCGACCTCGCGTGGTATCGGGCTTCAGATCTACAGGCAAGGGAGCGAGACGCCGCTCCGCTTTGGGCCTGATTCGGCAGTGAAGGGCAATAAGAATCAATGGCTCGCGGGTGGGGTTACGGACGGCGGTCTGTCTATCCCGCTGGTGGCGCGGTATGTAAAAACGGCGCAGACGTTCACACCGGGCTCGCTCGATGCCGGTGCCACGTTTACTTTCTCGTACCAGTAGCCGGGTTCGGACGGATGCTATTGATACGGCGCTTGGCGCAATCATGATGCTCAATTCGCCGGCGGTATCGTCGGTACGAACCGCGCTCGATGTGGCAGAAAAGCAGGCTGGACGTAAACGGCAGGAGGCGAAGCCTTTCGTCAGGTCGGCCGACACGTGGCAGCAGTTGCAAGTGATCGACGAAAACGATGCGTTTATGCTGGCGCGTGCATGGGCTCAATCCTGCGTGATTGAATTGCGGCCACCTTTGCCTGCCGGACGATGATTCGCATGCGTTGATACCCGTCGACGAGATGCATGAGCGTGCCGCGCATCGAGGTGCGGAACCATGTCCCGCCTGTCGCTCAACCTTTCGCGACGACGTCGATGCGCAGCGCGTCGCCGCCGGCGACGATCGCGAGCAGGCGATCGACGTTCGGGTGCGCGCCGGGGCGGTTGAGTGCGTCGGCGGTGTGCTCCGCGAACACGGCGAGGCCATGCTCGGCAGCCTTCGCGTCGAGCGTACCGAATGCCTGCTTCAGGTAGTGGTACACAGCGAGCGAACCCTGCTTGCCGGGCTGGTTCTCGATGCTGGCGACCACGTTGCCGTTCGCGCCGACGAGATCGATGCGCGCGATGCTGTCGATGGCCGGCAATTGCGCGAGGTTGTCCTTGAATACTGGGGTAGCTTGAATCACTGAAAACACTCCGTCGGTTCGGTCATGGGCCAATGAGCATTGGCCGGCCGTATTTTATCCGATCGGTTTCGGCGCAACGGCCGGCGCGGCCGAGCCGGTCGCGCGCCACGCGAGCGCCGCGCCGCTGCCCGCCAGCATCGCGTTTCATTACTGCCCGGCGCCAGCCGGAACGCCCGCTTCCCGCGAGCGCTCGATGTCCGGGCTGCGATACGCGCGCTCGGGAATCTCGGCGAGCCGCGACGCATGCACTTGTCGAGGCCCCAGGCCATAGAATTTCTGGAAGCTCATGATCAGCGGCGACCATTTGTCCGGATCGATGCGGTCTTGATGGCCATCCAGCAGCAGGTCCGGATGCACGTGCACGCGCTGGATGCGCAGCTCGAACAGCGTGATCTTCCCGCGCAGGTCGGGCGTTTCATCGGAGAGGCCATGCGTGGCCGCGACGACCGCTTCCAGATGTACCGGGCATTCGAGCGCGCGAGGCGGCGACACGGTGTGCGATGCCGCCTCGATGAGCCCCGCCGCCCCGAACTTGTCGGGTTCGTACACGTAGCCTCTCACGCGCTTCGATTCGGGCACCGGATGCGTGCCCGTCGTCCGTGCGATCCGGTCGACCGCGTGCGCCTGCGCGGACGACGGCAGGTTCAGCACGCATTCGCCGGTGCGCGTCAGGTTGCGGGTGGTCTGCGAGCTGGCGGCGATGCCGATCACGCCGCGCCAGCCGAGCCAGAACGCGGACGAGATCGGTGCGAGATTTGCTGTGCCGTCCGGATTCAGCGTGCTCACCAGCACGACGGGCGTGCCGAAATAGAGGATGTTCGGTTCGGTGACGCGATGCGGAGCGTTCATGGTCGGAGCCTTCGCTTCGTTGAGGGATCGGTTCGAATGCTGATCCTGTCGTGGCCGTGCGGCGCTCCGATTCTTGTCGTGTCATCCGGCGATCGACGCTGCGGCGACGCACGGAAATTGCTCGCGAAGCAGCGCTTGCAACGCGCGGCAACGGCGTGAGCATGCGCCGCGCAAACGGCCGCGAGCACATCGGCGTCGAGCATGCTTTTCCGCTACAGTAAGAAATCGCAGGCCGCGCGCCTGCCGCGCGACCGCATTCCGGAATTGCACATGAGGGCCCCGATGGACACGCCACAACGCTATACCGCCAACGCGCCGACCCGCGAGGAAGTCGAAGCACTCGCCGGCGCGACCGTCATCGAATTCGGCGCGAACTGGTGCGGCATCTGCGCGGGCGCGCAGCCCGCGATCGTGGCGTCGTTCGCCGCGCATCCCGCCGTGCGCCACCTGAAGATCGAGGACGGGCCGGGCCGCCCGCTCGGCCGCTCGTTCCGCGTCAAGCTGTGGCCGACGCTGGTGTTCCTGCGCGACGGCGTCGAGGTTGCGCGCGTCGTGCGGCCCACCGATGCCCGACAGATCGAAACCGACGGCTTTGCCGCGCTGGGCTGACGCCATGGCCATGCAACAAGCCCTCACGCATATCGCCGTCGACGCGCACGGCGGCGGCCTCGTCGAATTCACGCCGCAGGTGCGCGCGTTCGTCGACCAGCAGTCGATTCGCACGGGGCTGCTTACGGTGTTCTGCCGGCATACGTCGGCTTCGCTGCTGATCCAGGAGAACGCGGATCCGTCGGTGCAGCGCGATCTGGAACGCTACTTCGCGACGCTCGCGCCGGAAGACGAAACCCGCTATGAGCACGACACCGAAGGCCCCGACGACATGCCGGCGCACCTGCGCACGGCGCTCACGCAGGTGCAGCTGTCGATTCCGGTCGAGCATGGCCGCATGGTGCTCGGCACGTGGCAGGGGATTTATCTGTTCGAGCATCGTCGCGCGGCGCACCGGCGCGATATCGTGCTGCATCTGATCGGCGAATAGGCGGGAATGTGAGCGGGAACGCATGATGCGGCGCGCGATGCCGGGCGCGCTTGCACGCGGCATGCCGATTCAGCCGAGCAGCTTCTCGACAAGGGCGCCGAGTTCGCGCAGGTGTACCGGCTTCGGCAGGAATGCGTCGAACATCCGCTGGTTCTCGCGCAGCGCGGCCGATTCATACGCGCTGACGCCGAGGATCGCCGGATGCCGGCCGTCGGCGTCGGGTTCCGCCACCGCGCGAATGCGCCGCGCCACGTCGAATCCGCTCAGGTCCGGCAGTTCGAGATCGAGCACGACGACGTCGTAGCGGCCCGCACCGAAGCGCGCAACGCCTTCCTGCCCGGTGCCGCACAGATCGGCGTCGATGCCGAGCGCCGACAGCATCGCGCCGAGCGTTTCGCGCGCGTTGTCGTTGTCGTCGACCACCAGCGCGCGCCGGCCGCGATGCGCCAGCACGGGCGGCAGCGCGGGCACGTCGCCGGCCGCAGTTCCGGCCGTATCGACGCCAGGCACTTCGGCCGGTAGCGTCACGACGAACTCGCTGCCTTCGCCGACCACGCTGCGCACGTCCACATGCCCGCGCAGCGTCGTGACGATTTCGCGCACGACGGCGAGCCCCATGCCGATCCCGTCGACGTGCAGCCCGACCGCGTCGTTCGCGCGATAGAACGGCTCGAAGATCTTCGACAGATGCTGCTTCGCGATGCCGGTGCCGGTGTCGCGCACGGCGATCTTCACCTGCTGGCCGGCCGGCGCGTCGGCGAGCGTGATCGCCACCGTGATCGAGCCGCCGACCGTGTACTTGACCGAGTTCTCGATCAGGTTCGACAGCACCTGCCGCAGCAGCTTGCGATCGGAGCGGATCGCGAGGCCGGGCGGCTCGACGAGCTGCGTGACGGCGATCCGCTTGGCCGCGATCTTCTCGCGCAGCGGCTCGAGCGCTTCGGCGAGCAGCGGTGCGATGCCGACGGTATCCAGTTCGGCGACGCGCTTCGTCGAGCGCAGCTTGATGTAGTCGGTGAGGTCCTTGACGAGCGCTTCCAGCGACAGCGCGGAATTCTGCAGCCGCCGGATCGTCTTCAGGTTCGCATCGGACTGCGGGCGCGCGAGCAGGATCTCGATCGATCCGCAGATCGCCTGCAGCGGCGTGCGCAGCTCGTGGCTGACCATCCCGAGGAACGCATTCTTCGCCTCGATCATCTCGAACGCGCGGTCGGACGCCTTGCGTTCCGCATCGAGCGCCGCGTTTTGCCGTTCGAGCAGGTCGTCGCGCGTGCGCATCGTATAGAGCAGCAGCAGGAACAGCGCGCACAGGATTACGCCGAGCACGATGCCGAGGATCAGGATCGCGCGTTGCTTGTCCTTCAATTGATGGAACGTGAAATCGCGCTGCGCCATTTCGATCGCGCGGAAGTAGTTCGCGAGGCCGTTGACCTTCGGCCAGTACGCGTTCACTTCGTCGATCACCTGCCTTGCCTGCTTCGGCGAATCGCGCAGCAGCGGCACCTCGCGCTTCAGGCGCGTCATGAATTCGCCGAGCGCGTCGATCTCGTTGCGCGCGCGCGGGATGCGCAGCCAGTATTCGGACACTTCCGACGGCCGCTGCAGGAACCCGAACGACACCGACAGGCTGTCGAGCTGCATCTGTACGTGATCGAAATCGTCGTCCTCGCGCGTCGCGTAGAGAATCAGCTGCCGGTCAAAGCGCGTATAGACGTTGCGGTATTGCGCGGCGGTCCAGAACACGCCTTCGCGTGGCCCCTCGAGCACGCCCTCGTTGACCGACGCGGCGAGGAGATCCCACAGCAGGAACGCCCAGGCGGCAAACCCCATGATCCACAGCGAGCCGAGGATCAGGATGATTTTTCTGTTTTTCCATCGCCGCCGCGTCATTTCACTTCACGGTCAGGCCGATGATCTGCCACGCGAACTTGGCTTCGCCGAGCGGCGTCTTCAGCTCGTCGGGATACTGGTCGCGCGGATACATGATCCACAGCGGGCCGTAGTTGTCGTTGCCGAGAACCTTGCCGTTCATCGTTCGCGCGAGGATCACGCCGTATTTGTCGGCATCGGACACGGGAATCGTGAACGTGTATTCGTCGATGCAGCGGAATTCGATCTGCGTGCCGTGCGCGCCGACCGTCTTCAGCACGTCGGACAGGCGCGGGCCGGTGAAGGTCGCCTTCGGTGTCCAGCTCGTCGACGTGACGATCGTATGCTGCGGCAACGCCATCAGCGCTTGCTCGGAAAAGACGTAGGTCATCTTCCCCTGCTGATTGCTCTTGCTGATCTTGCCGTCGACGGTGAACGTGAACGACGACGCAGCCCATGCCGCGGCGGCCATTCCGAGCAGGCAGGCCGCCAGAAGGCTTTTGGTCCAGATGGTTGTAACGCGCATGTCTTTCCCTCGGTCTGGTGGTGCGTGTAGCGGATGGTCGGTCCGGTCTCCGTTCCCGGTGCCCGGTGCTCAGTTCGTCGCGGCCGCCGCGGCCGGCAGCGTGAGTTTCAGTTCGCGGGCGACTTCCGCGAACAGGATCGGCAGGCGCACCGGCTTTTCCTCGCAGCGCGCGTTGTAGTGCGACACGATGTGCGCGATCTCGTCCTCGCTCGCTTCGCCGGTCGAGATCTTGCCGGTCAGGAGGACGATCGGCGCGCCGCTGTTCTCGCTCGAGCGGATGCCGCGCACGAGTTCGGCGGCCGTCTGGTCGCCGAGCATCCAGTCGAGGATGTAGCCGTCGAAATCCTCGACTTCCAGCGCCTTGCGGAAACTCGCGCCGTCGAAGTACGGAATCGCGTTCACGCCTTTTTCGATGAAATATTCACACACCGTTTCGGCGACATCCTGCGAATCGTCGACCACGGCGATGCGTGCCGCGTACACGTTCGGCTGGGTCGAACGCAGCTCGACGACATCGACCGCATACGTGCGCCCTTCGCGCGCGTGTTGGCGCTCGGTGACGATCCATTCGCCCTGCCACTGCAGCGCGACAAAATCCGTTTCGATCTGGCTGCTGGCCTTCGTCGAGATCGCGGCGCGGCAGCGGAAGCGCCGCGACTCGATCACGAGCGTCGCGTCGATCATCTCGGCGGCGGCCGGCTGCGCGCCCTTGTCGTCGAGCAGGATCGCGGGCGGCACGCCGAAGTGCGTCGCGATGTCCTGCAACTGCGACAGGTTCCACGGGATCAGGCCTTTCATCTTGCGCGTGACGACCGAGAAACTCAGGCCCAGCACATTCGCGATCGTCGTGTTGTGACTTCGCGGCGGAATGCCGTTCCGGTTCAGGAGGTCGCGCACCTTGTTGGCGGTGATGAGATCGACGTTGGCCTGCTCGGTGGTGGACATCTCGATGGGGTCTCCAGGGGGTTGGGCGAGGAAGAGCATATCAAAGCTGACGCGTCACGCAAACTTTGAAAACGCGAATGCCCTTGACATGCCGTTTTTCTCCATTATTATTGCTCACCACGTCACTATTGTTTTTTGCGTCATGTTTGAAGGTCGATGCCGGCGGCAGCCGGTACGGCGAAACGCGGCGCAATGAAGCAATGACCGAGTGATTCGAAGAGAGAACCTGAGAGAGCCTTGGGCTGCGTGTCGGCGTTGGCGGATTGTATCCGCCGCGCCGCGCGCGACCGGGTGTGAGGCGAGCTCGCGGGGGTGAAAAGCGCGAAGAATTGCGGCGCAAATAAAATCGAGGACAGTACCAATGTACCGCCGTTTACTCGCACCGGGGCTGCTGTTGCTGCTGGCCGCGTGCGCGCAGGATCCGTCCGTGACCAGCAACACGGTGCGGATCTGCGACGACACCGGTTGTTCCCATCGCCCTAAAGATCAGGTGTCCTACCAAAATAAGGACGATGCGGAAGATCGCGAAGACCCGCGCATCGCCGCGTTGAAGCAAGCCGCGAAGGCCCAGCCGAAGGCGGCCTACGATCTCGGCCTGCGTTATTTCCGCGGCGACGGCGTGCGTCAGGACAGCTACCAGGCACTCAAATGGATGCGCGACGCAGCCGAGCGCGGCGATCTGCGCGCGCAGAAGGCGCTCGGCGGTTTCTACCTGTTCGGCCTCGAGGAAATGGGCTCCGATCCGCGCGAAGCGGAAAAGTGGCTGTCGATCGCGGCCGGCCGCGGCGACAAGGAATCGAAGCGGCTGCTCGAGCTCGCGCGCAAGGCCAAAAAGGAAGACGAAGAAGACTGGAAATGGCGCACGCAATGGCGTGACGTCTATTACGGCTACTGGTACTCGGGCTATCCGTACTACGGCGTCTGGAATCAGACGTACTGGTACTACTGACCGGGCATCGAGCAACGGGGGCTGCAGCGGGGAGACCACCATCGCGCGCCACACCGGGGGGCTTATCGAAGTTCGCACGGACACATAAGCCGAACAACGACTCTAATCGATCGACAACGACATGAAGACCAACCTTCTCCAACGTCTCACTCGAGGTGCGCTCGTTGCAGCGCTTGGCGTGTCCGTCGCGGGGTGCGGCGGCATGGTGACGCCCGGCGGCCAGAACGCCGGCGTGACGGGCGCCGCGGCTGGCGGCGCGAGCGCCGGCGCCGATTCGCAACTGCAGCGCTGCACGTCGCCGCTCGGCACGATCGCGGTCGATGACGGCCGCAATGCCGACTGGTGGGGCCCCTTCGGCAGCGCGACCAAGATGACGACGATCGACCCGTTGCTGCGCCTGGCGGTGCAGCAGTCGAACTGTTTCGTGATCACGTCGATCGGCAACCAGAAGAGCGACGCTCGGCTGTCGCGCATCACGCAGCTGCAGCGCAACTCGGGCGAATACCGCGCGGGCTCGAAGCAGCAGAAGGGCCAGCGTGTCGCGGCCGACTACTACATGGAGCCGCAGATCGTGATCAACGATTCGCCGATCGGCGGGATCGGCAGCATGATCGGCGGGCTGATCGGCAACGGCGCGGTGGCGGCGGTGGCGGGCCACCTGCAGACGAAGGCGTCGGTCGTGACGCTGACGCTGTTCGACGTGCGCTCGGCCGTGCAGATCGCGGCGTCGGAAGGCAGCTCGACGGCGACCAACTACGGTGCGGCGCTGGGCGGCTTCGGCGGTGGCGTGGGCGGTGCGCTCGCCGGCTTCTCGGCGACGCCGGAAGGCAAGGCGACGGTCGTCGCGTTCATCGACGCGTACAACAAGATGGTCGTCGCGCTGCGCAGCTACAAGGCGCAGGACGTCAAGGGCGGCCTCGGCCGCGGCGGTCAGCTTCAGGTCAACTGACGGCCCGGGCCGGCGGTGCGCCGCCGGCTGATTTCCGATTCGCGACTGTCCGTGCTCGCGGCGTGATCCGTGCGCTTCGGCTTCGTTCGTCCTTTTCGTTCCGAGGTGATCCCGATGAAAGCCGTTGCATTGATCGCACTGACCTGTCTGGCCCTGACCGCCTGTGGCGGCGACGACAACCCGTCGACCGGCAGCGGCTCCGGTTCGAGCAACAACGGCGGCAATGGTGGCAATGGTGGCAATGGTGGCACCGGCGGTTCGGGCGGCAGCACGCTGACGTGGCGCTACGAGGCGATGACGCCGGCGTCGGACGGCCCGAGCTTCCTGACGCTGCTCAACAGCGAAGGCGCGAAGGGCTACCGCTATCTGGGCGACTACTACTATGACGCGTCGAACGGCGGGTCGCGCTCGATCTTCGTGAACGACGGCACCGCGCCGACCTACACGTATCAACTGCAGTCCGCGCCGGGTGACTGGACGACCTTCCTCAACCAGGCCAACACGCAAGGCACGAACGGTTACCGCTACGAAGGGCCGCTCACGTACGGCTACCTGTATCGCAAGGACGGCGGCTCGTCGGCGACGTATACGTACGCGACGGCGGCATTGCCGGCCAGCCAGGACGCGTTCGTCACCCAGGCGAATGGCCAGGGCCTGTCGGGCTACTGGTTCGTCGGCCCGATGATGGTGGGCTCGGCGCAAGCGAACCTGTACATGAAGAACACTGCGTCGGGTTCGACCTATACGTACGATGCACTGATCCCGCCAGCGAGCGTCGGCGACCTCATCGCGCAGGCCAACAGCGAGGGTGCGAAGGGTTATCGTGCGAAGGGCGAGATGTCGTTCGGCCCGGCCAATCCGACTGGCGCCGTCAATGTCGCGTGGGTCTACGTGAAGGACCAGACACAGTCGCCGACCTTCACGTACCAGTCGGCCGCGATCCAGTCGACCGGCGCCGGCTTCGTCCAGCAGTCGAACAATCTTGGCGCGCAGGGCTCCGCGTATCTGGGCGACCTCGCGCTCGGCACGACGACACCGGCGATGGCGTCGTTCTATTTCAAGCCGACGAACTGCACGGGCTTCCTGTGCACGACGCTGAATCCGCTCACGCAGAACTGAGCGGCTGTTCGCATTGCAGCCGCACGACGCGGGTCGTTCCCTGCCGAATGACCCGCGTCGGTTGAATCGAGTGCCTCCGGTGCGCCACGTCATCCGTGGATGTACCTTTTGCCGCCGGCTTGCCGGCGGTATTTCGTTTACGCGTGCGCCGATCCGGCACGCCCGGAACGTCGCGTGCCGACTACCCGCGGAAATCACGTCACCCGTTGCGGAAAATCTCCGCATACGCGCTCAACGCCGGCACGCCGCCCAGGTGCGCATACAGCACCTTCGAGCCCGGCTCGAATTCGCCGCGCCGCACCTTGTCGATCATTCCGTGCATCGACTTGCCTTCATAGACGGGATCGGTCAGTACGCCTTCGAGCCGCGCGCACAGCCGGATCGCCTCGAGCGTGCCGTCGTTCGGCAGCCCGTATTCCGGGCCCGCGTAGCGCGTGTCGAGCACGACATCCTGCTCGTCGATGCGACGCCCGAGCTCGACGATTTCAGCCGTATGCCGCGCGATGCGCGTGATCTGCGCATGAGTTTTCTCCGGCGTCGCCGACGCGTCGATCCCGATCACGCGATCCGCGCGCCCGTCGGCCGCGAAGCCGACGACCATGCCGGCCTGCGTGCTGCCCGTCACCGAGCACACGACGATGTAGTCGAACTTGAATCCGAGTTCTGCTTCCTGCGCGCGCACTTCTTCCGCGAAGCCGACGAATCCGAGCCCGCCGAGCGGATGCTCGGAGCATCCGGCTGGGATCGGATACGGCTTGCCGCCCGCCTGCCGCACGCTCTCCATCGCTTCTTCCCAACTACGGCGGATGCCGATGTCGAAGCCGTCGGCAACGAGCCGCACGTCGGCGCCCATCATCCGCGATAGCTGGATATTGCCGACGCGGTCGTAGACGGGATCGTCGTAGTTGACCCAGTGCTCCTGCACGAGCACGCATTTCAT
>Ga0105239_10002672_pt1 | contig 22471 bp, 23 predicted proteins | sample KBSC44metaG_FD_92761 | JGI IMG/M metagenome (GOLD analysis project Ga0105239, IMG submission 92761) | Corn rhizosphere microbial communities from Kellogg Biological Station, Michigan, USA - KBS C4-4 metaG | ecosystem: Host-associated > Plants > Roots > Rhizosphere > Soil | place: Michigan, USA... | reverse complement strand
TTCTCGAAGCCGGTTACGAGAGCCCCGGCCGGCCACTCGCGCTGCTTCTGCACGGCTTTCCGGATCTGGCCTATGGCTGGCGGCACCTGATGCCGATCCTGGCGGACGCCGGGTACCATGTCGTGGCGCCCGACCAGCGAGGGTTTGGCCGCACCACCGGTTGGGCGAACGGCTATGACGCCTCGCTCGCCCCGTTCAGTCTATTGAACATGACGCGTGACGCCCTCGGACTGGTTTCGGCGTTGGGGTATCGACATACGGCGATGCTTGTCGGGCACGACTTCGGCTCACCCGTGGCCGCCTATTGCGCGCTGGCGCGACCTGATGTCTTTCCCTCGGTGGTGCTGATGAGTGCGCCCTTCCCTGGTCCGCCGGCGTTTCCGTTCAACACCGCGGACAGCGAGGCAGCGCCGGCTCAGCCGAACAACGAAAGCCAGAAGTTGGCAGCCGCGCTGGCGGCGCTCGACCCGCCGAGGGAATACTATCAGCAATATTTGAGCACACGGGCGGCGAACGATGACCTCTGGCACCCGCCTCAAGGCCTACACGCGTTCCTGCGCGCCTTCTTCTACGTCAAGAGTGCTGATTGGCCGGGCAACGCGCCGCACCCGTTGAAGGGACGAACGGCCGCAGACCTTGCACAGATGCCCACCTACTACGTCATGGAGCTCGGCAAGACGATGTCGCAGACCGTGGCCGCGTCCCAGCCTTCCGCCGCCGAGATCGCAGCCTGCAAATGGCTCACCGAGCCGGAGCTTGCAGTGTACACCGAGGAATATGGTCGTACCGGATTCCAGGGCGCCCTGCAGGCTTATCGCGTCTTTTCCGATCCTGAGCTGAACGCCGAGCTGCGCCTGTTTTCGGGAAGGACGATCGACGTCCCGTCGCTCTTTATCGGCGGGAAGAACGACTGGGGCACCTATGCGGCGCCGGGCGCGCTCGATCTCATGACGACGAAGGCAGCGACGAAGATGGCTGGCGTCGAGCTGATCGACGGCGCCGGTCACTGGATTCAACAGGAGCAGCCGGCTCGGCTCGGAACGCTCTTGCTCACCTTCATCAAGGAGGCTGGCGGGGCGGATCACACCAACCGTTAGGTAGGAGAATGCCGATCGCCGCTCTTGGCGATATTTGTCCGCCGCGCTTCCCCGGCGATCGCCAGCCAGTCTGTGCCGAACTCGGCCGAGCCATTGTCGATCAGCCACATTGCCCGGCGCCTGCTGGCTACCCGCGTCGTTCAGGTTGATGCGCGGGCGGCGTACTCGGCGCGAGCCGCCTCGATAAGGGCGGCGTTCTCAAGCACCCACTCTGCAAGCCCCCGGATCGGACGCAGGAAATCGCGGCCGAGGTCGGTGAGCGCATATTCGACCTGGGGCGGGTTGACGGGCGTCACCGTCCGCGAGACGAGCCCGTTCTCCTCCAGATCGCGCAGAGTGGAGGCAAGCACCTTCTGGCTGATCTCACCCACCTCGCGGCGAAGCGCATTGAAGCGGCATGGTCCGCGCCCAAGCACGCGGACGATCAATACCGTCCATTTGTCGGTGACCCGCCCCAGCATGCGGCCGATGAACACGCATTGGGCGGTTTCTGCTTGGTAATCTGGTGCTTGCAAAGTGCCTCCTTGTCCGTTGACGCGAACTATTCGATAGCTGGTTTCCGAAGGTTACCACGCGGTCGCGCGGAAGGACAGAACGATGACGCTTGCAAGAATGCCGACCTACTTCCTCTCTCATGGCGGCGGACCATGGCCCTGGCTGAAGGATCTTCGACCGGGCATGTACGATCGGCTCGAAGCTTCGCTTCACGACGTTCGGCACGAACTGGGCGCAGCACCGCGCGCCGTGTTGATGATCTCCGGGCACTGGGAGGCAAATCGCTTCCTCGTCTCATCCTCTGCCCGCCCGCCGATGGTCTATGACTATGGCGGCTTTCCTGAGCACACCTATCGCATCCGCTACGATGCACCGGGCGACCCGGCACTAGCGGAACGGGTTCGCGACCTCCTGGAGCGCGGCGGCCTGGCGGCCGGCCTCGATCCGCAACGTGGCTTCGACCACGGCACGTTCAGCCTGATGCACACGATGTACCCGGAAGCGACGATGCCGCTGGTGCAGCTCGCGCTCAGGTCGGACTTCGATCCTGCAGCCCACCTCCGGGCCGGCGAACTGCTCGCGCCGCTGCGCGATGAAGGCATCGTGATCGTCGGCAGCGGCTTCAGCTTCCATGACACCGCGGCGATGCGCGGCGGCACCGGCGGGCCCGCCTCAGTGACGTTCGACCGCTGGCTCGACGAGACGCTGGTCGGTGCCGCGCCCGACGAGCGGCGCAGGCGCCTCATCGAATGGACCAGCGCCCCCTCGGCCCGCGCGGCGCACCCGCGTGAAGATCACCTCCTGCCGCTGATGGTTGCCGTCGGCGCGGCCGGCAACGACGCGGGGACGCGCATCTACCATCAGGCCGACTTCATGGGCGCGATTACCGCATCGAGCTTTCGATTCGGCCTGCCCGTGACACAGCCGAACAGTGAGATCGCGGTCGCCTGATCGCGGTCCCCCGCGCTTAATCCTTCTCAACCGTGAAAAGTGAGTACGACATGACCGCCAAGCCCCGCATCGCCCTTATCATCGGCTCCATCCGGCCGACCCGCTTTGCAGACAAGCCTGCGCAATGGATGTTGAAGCAGGCGCAAGCCCGCAACGACATGGAAGTCGAGTTGGTCGACCTGCGCGACCACCCGTTGCCTTTCTTCGCCGAAGTCGCCTCCAACCTCCACGCGCCCAGCAAGGATCCCGAGGCGCTCCGCTGGCAGGAGCGGATCGCCGGGTTCGACGGCTTCATCTTCGTCGTTTCCGAGTACAATCATTCGATCACCGGTGGGCTCAAGAACGCGCTCGATCACGCGTACAAGGAGTGGAACCGCAAGCCGTTCACCGCCATTGCCTACGGCGGCGCGGGGGGTGCGCGTGCGCTCGAGCACCTGCGCGGAATCGCCGTCGAACTCCAGATGGTCTCGACCCGTTCGGCCGTCCATATCGGCGGCAGCGACTTCATGAAGGTGTTCCCGATGGGCGGCAACAAGCCGATCGAGGAGATTGAGCAGGTCCTGTTGCCTGCCGCCACGAATGCCCTCGACGAACTGAGTTGGTGGGCCAACGCAACGATGGCGGCACGTACGCCCACCACGTCGGCGGCCGGCTTGCGTCCGGCATCGAGCACTTAGTCCAATTGCAGGATCAGAACGTGGCCGAGAACAATGATCCCGGTTGCGAGGCCGGCGACCAGCCCGACGCGCTCGAAGCGCGCCGGGCTGTGGAAAATAGGCTCGGCATTGGAATCGGTCCGCTGCCGATACTGGAGATCGGGCTTGTCACGGAAATCCTCTCCCGCTCACTCAATCGATGGCACTGATGGTAGGTAGATTCGCAATCCCGGCGATACCTGAAAACGTCTTGCGAACGGCCGCTACAGGCCGTTTATCGAGAAGAGCTGCATTGATCGCTGGACATGCGAGCGCATCAAGGATTCCGCAAGGTCTTCGTCCCGAGCCGCCATTGCCCTACAGATCTGCCAGTGCTCCTTCTGCGCCAGACCGTCGCGCCCGGGAACGGCGCTTGAGCTCCAGCGATAGAGCCTGACGAGATCATATACCTCCGTCGTAAGAACGCTCTGGATGCGCGAGTTCTCGCAACCGAGGACAACCGACAGGTGGAAGCTGAACTTGAAATCTGCCGTGAAGGTCGCCTCGGATAGACCGCGCTCACCACTTCTGTCTACCTGTTCAGAGAGCGCGGCTAAGCCCGAGTCTGACATGCGTTGCGTCGCGAGTCGGCAAGCCATTCCCTCGAGACATTCTCTCAGCTCGAAGATTTCTTTTATTTGCCGGAGATCAAGCTTAGTCACGCGCGCACGCTGGTAGGCTTCACGGACAATCAGCTTTCGACCTTCAAGACGCCTAACGGCTTCCCGCACGGGACCGCGACTCATACCCCAGCGCTTGGCGAGATCGGTCTCGTTGACGACGCCACCAGGTTGAAGATCACCGTTTTTGATCAGCGCGATGATCTTTTCGAGCGCTGCGTCGGCCAGCGTGTCTTCGTCACCTGTCTCATCGAGTTGGATCTCTGTCGCTTTCGCCATCGCATTTTCCATCTAAGCCGGCTCCATCTTGCGCAGCCAGCACTACCCTGTCAATTGAAGAGTTAACTCTTTACGCTCCTTCGAGCGGATTTTCCAGATTTTTACCCAGAAAGAGTTGACTCTTTCGCCGTAAAGGTATCCCTTCTCCAAAATTGAACTCTTGAAGTGCGAAGGAGGAGCACAATGGTTCGTGGCCTTAAGCGCCGACCAGAAGGATCGAACTGGGGCGACTTTGGCCCGGATGACCAACGCGGCCGGATGAATCTTCTCACGCCCGAGCGCCGCTTGGCCGCGGTGCACGAGGTTAAGGAAGGCAAGGCGTTCTGCCTCAGCCTCCCGCTAGACCGTCCAGGTGGCTCTGTCCTCAATTCACGGCGAAAGCCACCGACATTTCATCCGGTGATGCGCGACGGACATGTCCATTTCAATCTTCCGCTCGCCGCAATCGATTCCCGACTGACAGACGTCAGCAGCGACGAGGCCGTGCTGTTTTACAGCCAGTACTCCACCCAGTGGGACGGCTTTGCGCATAAGGGGTCGCTGTTTGACGCCGACGGCGATGGTGACGCCGAACGGGTTTTCTACAATGGGTTCCACATCGTAGACGCTACCGGCACCGGAACGCAGGGGCAGCTCGGCGCACGTGCGCTCTCTATCGACAACATGGCGGAAACCTGCGTGCAGGGGCGCGGCGTGATGATCGACCTGCGTCATCATTTTGGCGACGAACGCGTGGCCGTCGACTACGACCGGCTGATGGGCGTTCTGGATAAGGACAGCGTCGTCGTCGAGGAAGGCGACATCCTCTGTCTTCACACAGGTCTTGCCCAACTCATCCTGGACGCGGGCGATAATCCTCTTGATCCCTCCATACGCACGGCCTGTACTGTGCTCGAAGGACATGACGAGCGGCTCCTTCGATGGATTACAGACAGCGGGATCGCCGCCATCGCTAGTGACAACCTGGCTGTCGAACGCTCCTCGACCCTCGGCGTTGCTGAAGATGCATGCCACGGGCCAAGCCTTCCCCTCCACGAGCATTGCCTATTCAAGATCGGCGTTCATCTCGGCGAGCTCTGGTATCTGACCGAGCTTGCGAACTGGCTGCGGGAGAACGGTCGCAACCGTTTCCTGCTGACTGCTCCGCCGCTGCGCCTACCAGGCGCGGCAGGTTCTCCAGTGACGCCAGTGGCAACAGTTTGATGGAATATTGGAAATGAGTATCGAGGAAGTACGCATTATCTCGGCAACAGGCGTCTGCGGCTCTGGATTCAAGGAAAGCTCGCTCGCCGAAGGCATGAAGCGCAGCCCGCACTTCATCGGATGCGATGCCGGATCGACCGATCCGGGCCCTTTCTCGCTAGGAACAGGAAAAACAGCATTCCCGCCTCGCGCGATCAAGCGCGACCTGCGGCTCATGTTAAAGGCCGCGCGTTCCGCCAATATTCCTCTGCTGATTGGATCGGCAGGAACGGCCGGCGGTGCCCCGCATCTCGCGCTATTCAGAGAGCTTGCGCTGGAGATCGCCCGCGAGGAGGGCCTCAACTTTAAGCTGGCGCTCATTCACGCGGAGCAGGACAAGGAATACCTCAAAAGGAGGCTTCGGGAGGGGCGTATCCGTCCACTGTACCCGGCTCCGGATTTCGACGAGGCCGTAATCGACCGGTCAGAACGCATAGTCGGCATGATGGGTGAAGAACCATACATGAGGGCACTGGAAAACGGTGCCGACGTGATCATTGCTGGGCGCTCGAGCGACTGTGCGATCTTTGCGGGTATCCCGATCGGCAGGGGTGTCGCTCCAGGCATCGCATGGCATGCCGCCAAGATTCTCGAATGCGGCGCGGCCGCAGCCGTGGCGCGCCCTTCACCGGATTGCATGATGGCGACCCTTCGCGCCGACCATTTCGATATCGAACCTCTGGATCCAAACCTTCGCTGCAGTCCGCAGAGCGTAGCGGCCCATAGTCTCTACGAGAACTCCGATCCTTACCATCTCGTGGAATCGACGGGGACGATGGACCTGACGACAGCATCCTACGAGGCCCTCGATCACCGCCGTGTCCGCGTGCGCGGGAGCGGCTTCACTCCGGCTAGGGATTACACAATCAAACTCGAAGGCGCGGAAATGGCGGGATATCAAAGCGTCGTCATCGGCGGGATTCGCGATCCGTACATCATCCGCCAGCTCGATAGTTGGTTAGATCGTTTGAATGAGCGGGTCGCCCATCGCGTTGGCGAGGTCTTCGGCGGCAATCGGGATGCCGAAGGTCATATCTTCAACATTCGTGTCTACGGCAAGAACGGCGTCATGGGGCCGCTCGAACCCGAAACCGAGATCAAAGGCCACGAGGTCTGCCTGATTCTCGAGGTCACAGCGAAGACGCAGGAGATTGCGACGACGATTGTCTCGATGGCGCGGCATCAGGCACTTCATCTGCCCATTCCGGAGTGGGGAGGCTTCATCACGGGCGTCGCGTGCACCTACAGCCCTGCCTACATCGAGCGCGGAGCGATCTACCGCTTCTGCGTGAACCATGTCGTCGTTCCGGACGACCCTTACGAGATGTTCCCCATCGAATACGTCGACGTAGGGAGAATCGCATCATGACCGCGCTGGGTGAACTCGCCAAGCTCATCCGGAGCAAGAACGCAGGTCCCTTCGAACTGACCTTTGATATTATGTTCGATGACGAGGAGATATTCGAACGTGTCCGCAGGAGCAATGTTCTGTCGGCCGACCTTATCGCCAAACAGTACCGCCTTCCCGTCTCCGAGGTGAAGTTCTTCGTCGTTCCCGAGGCACTTGCGTTCAAGGCCTCGATCCCACGCCCGAATTTTCAGGGAGACATCCGCGATACCGACGGGCACGGCGGCCAGCAGTACGCGCCGCTCATCTTCATCGACATCCCATAGCACTGCCAAAGCACTCAAGAAACAAGGTCAGGATAAATCCGTCGCGGGAGTCCAAGACCTATCCATAACAACGTTGCATGGGAGGCAACACCGTGACCGCAATGACAATCAAGCCAACCTCCGATGGTATTTCCACTGCAAAAGAGACCGGTGGCAAGATGTCCGGCACGGTCAAAAAGCGGAATTCGCTCCACCCGGTCCTGATGTTTTTTGTTCTGATCGCGATCGCGGTCGGTCTCACCTGGCTCGTTCCATCGGGTCAGTACGCCCGGACGCCCGAAGGCATTGTGAAGCAGGACGGATTCCAACCCATTACCAAATCGCATCAACTTGAGCATTTATGGACTTCGGGCAAGAGCACGCCGAAGGCCGCGCGTCCTGCAAGCATCGTGGATATCGTTGCCCAGATCCCTTTTGGCTTCGTCAAACAGGCCGGGCTGATCTTCATGATTATGTTTATCGGCGGCACGTTCGCAGTTCTCCGAGCAACTGGAGCGATTGACGCGATGATAGACTGGATTCTCGCCTCGACGAAAAACAACGTCTATGTCGTCACCCCGATGATCATGCTCGTTCTGTCGACAGGTTCGACACTGCTCGGGCTTACATCCGAATATATTGTTGTCATTCCATTGATCATGGCGTTAGGCGACAAGCTGGGACTGCCAAAAATCTATGCCACCGCAGTGGTGTTCTGCGCGGCGAAGGTCGGCTACATGAGCGCGGTCGCCAATCCCCTCCCGCTCGTCATCGCGCAGCCGATCGTCGGCGTTCCGGTATTCAGCGGCCTCGGCTATCGTTTTTGCGTCTGGGCCGTCCTCCTTTCGGTCGCGATCGCCTACATTCTGCTCCAGATCAAACGATCCGGATACTCGGCTCCCGTCTTCGAAGGAACGACCGCGCGCTTTCCAAGGCGCCACTTGGTAACCATCGGCACTCTGGCTGCCGGGATCGCCATCATCGCCTACGGTGCAAGCGAACTCAAATGGGCGAATGCTCAGATGTCCGCCTTCTACGTCGTACTGGGTGGCGCCATCGGTCTCGCTGGTGGTCTCGGTGGAAACGGCACCATTAATGCGTTCATCGACGGGATTCGTGGGATGTGCTTGGCGGCGGCTCTGATCGGCCTTGCTGGGACACTCTTCGTCATTCTTTCCGATAGCTACATCATCGATACGATCATCCACACCTTGTCAGAATCCCTTGAAGGACATTCATCGGCTGTCGTCGCTCAATTACTGATGCTGGTCCAGATGGGACTGGACGTCATCATCCCGTCGACCACAGCGCAGGCCGCCGTAACGATGCCGATCGTAGGACCACTGGCTCAGCTCTCCGGAGTGAGCGGGAACGTCAGCGTCCTAGCCTTTCTGCTTGGCAGTGGGATCATGGCCTTCCTGACACCTACTTCAGCGTATCTCCCGGCTTATCTAGCGACTGGCGGCATAAGCTTTTCGGAATGGTGGCGGTTTATCGTCCCGTTCGTGATTGTCTTGGCAGTACTGTCATCGTTTGCCATCGCGATTGCGTGCGCCATTGGCTACTGACAAAAGCCGATCATGAAAGTGGACAAGAGACATCGGACGGCTGGCAAATCATAGTCTGGGAGGAACCGCGGCCGGCCGCGTGTCGGAAAGTCCGACAGTGGTTCGGCACGCCGCGAGACCTTTATCGCATCTTAGAAGTTAAACTTGCAAGTTTAGCTGTTGTTGGCTATGATCGGATCATGATGGCTGATCCCGATCCTTCCTCCGATGCTCTCGCGGCCGACCTCACCATGGCGGTCGGACGGCTACTGCGGCGGCTGCGCGCCGAAGCCAATCCGAGCGAGCTGAACCTCTCTCAGATGGGCGCCCTCGCCCGCCTCGAGCAGGGCGGCCCCATGACGACTGCCGACCTCGCACGAGCCGAGCTGATGAAGCCCCAGTCGATGGGCGCCATCCTCGCCAGTCTCGAGCAGGAGGGTTTGATCGAGCGCCAACCTCACCCGACGGACCGCCGCCAGGTTTATTTCGTGCTGACCGAGGCGGGAGCGGCCGTGAGAACCAGGCATCGCGCCGCAAAGCGGGATTGGCTGGTCAGGGCGCTCGCCGAGCTCGACCCGGACGCACGCAGGACGCTCGCCGCTGCGATCCCGATTATCCAACAGGTCGGGGAAACCTGACGTCATCTCGATGCCGCCGCCGGCGAGCGGTGGAGAAGAAGATCAACTCCAACCCCTGCGGAGGGTCAGTCTTCTGCATTCTTGAAACTTGAGGTCTCCATGAAAGCCGCTGTCCTGAACAAATTTGGCGAGCCACTCGACATCCAGAACCTGCCCGACCCGGTGCTCGGCACGGGCGAGGTGATCGTCGATGTGGCGGCCGCCGGCATTGCGAGCTACGCCACCAACGTCTTCAACGGCTCGCGCAGCTATCTGCTGGAGCTGCCGGTCGTTCCGGGACCGGGTGGCGTCGGTCGGGTACGAGCGACGGGCCCGGATGCGACCAAGCTCAAGCCCGGCGATTGGGTTTACGTCGACTCCACGATCCGCTCGCGCGACAACATCGCCAACCCTGAGCAGATCTTGCTCGGCTGGACCTACCGGACCCCGGCGGCGCTGCCTCTGCACCGTCACTATCACCATGGCTCCTTCGCGGAGCAGATGCTGGTCCCCACCGAGAACGCCACGCCGATCGGTCGGATCGAGGCTGCGGACGCCGGGCGATGGGCGGCCCTCAGCCGGCTTCTGGTGCCGTTCGGCGGGCTGCTGGCGGGCGGTCTCCAAGCCGGCGAAACCCTGGTTGTCAACGGCGCCACCGGCGGCTTCGGCGGCGCGGGAGTCGCTGTTGCATTGGCGATGGGGGCAGGCCGCGTGATCGCCACCGGCCGCAATGCGCGGACATTGGAGAACCTTGCTTGGCGCTTCGGGCCGCGTGTGCGGACGGTTCAGTTCACGGGCGATGAAGCACACGACCGCCAGTCGATCGGCGACGCGGCCGGCGGGCCGATCGACATGGTGCTGGACTTCCTGCCGCGCGAGGCATCCGCGGCTCAGGTGCGCTCAGCGGCGCTCGCCGTCAGGCTGGGCGGGCGAGTGATCCTGATGGGTGGCCTGCGCGGCGAGGAAGGAAATCTCGGCCTGAACTACAACTGGCTGATGCACAACGAGACCACGGTGCGCGGCGTCTGGATGTACGGCAAGGATGCCATTCCCCGGATAGTGCAGATGGTCCGTGCAGGGCTGATCGACCTCGGGCAGTTCGAATTGACCGAGTTCGCGCTGGACGACGCCAACGAGGCGGTCGCTCACGCCGCCGCCAACGCCGGTCCGCGCCAATTGACGGTGCTGCGGCCGGACCGAGGCGGAGCCCTGCCAAACTGATTGACCTACGAAGGCCGGCCTATCTCGCCTCCAACACAGCGGCTCGCCAATACCGGCACGCCCCAACTGATCATTGACCTCCTACCGATGAGGACCGCCTGTAATGTCCTGGCTTCCCCTGCTCTCCTATTTCTTCGGCGGCTTCTTCCTGGCGAACGCCGTGCCCCACGTCGTCAGCGGCATGATGGGACGGCCATTCCAGAGCCCGTTCGCCAAGCCGCCAGGCGAAGGTCTGTCCTCGTCGACCGTCAATGTGCTTTGGGGCTTCTTCAATATCATCGTCGGCTACGTTCTGGTCTGCCGCATCGGTGATTTCGATTTGAGGAATACGGCCGATGTCATCGCGTTCGGCGTCGGCGCATTGCTGATCTCCTTGTTCTCGGCGCGGCATTTCGGCCGTTTCAATGGCGGCACTGCGAGGGAGCATCGTTGAGCGCGCCGGAGAGCGACCGTCTCGATCCTTCGGTCTGGAAAATTGCCGCCGTGGCGTTGTTCGGAGGTCTGCTTTCGCAGCTCGACGCGACGATCGTCAACGTCTCCTTATCGAACCTGGCGGTGGACCTGAAGGTCGGCATTTCGACGATTCAGTGGGTCACGAGCGGCTACCTGCTGGCGCTGACCCTGGTTCTCCCGCTGAATGGTTGGTTCGTCGACCGCATCGGCGCAAAAGCACTTTATCTCTGGTGCTTCTCGGCCTTCACCCTCGCCTCGGCGCTGTGCGGCCTGGCATGGTCGGCCAATTCTCTGATCGCGTTTCGCGTGCTGCAGGGCCTGAGCGGCGGTCTTTTGGCGCCCATGGCGCAGATGATGATCGCGCGCGCCGCCGGCAAGCACATGGCCCGCGTCGCCGGCTATGTGTCCCTGCCCGTGCTGCTGGCGCCGATCTTCGGCCCGATCATCGCTGGCGCCATTCTGCAATATGCATCCTGGCGCTGGCTGTTCCTGGTCAATTTGCCGGTCGGAGCAATTGCCCTCCTGATGGCGATCCTGTTTCTGCCTGGCGACAAGCAAGACACAAGGCGGCGGCCCCTGGACTGGCTCGGTCTTGCCCTGCTCTCTCCCGGGCTGGCGCTGTTTCTCTATGGGGCGGAGCGGATCGTTCAGCCGGCGGGTGGAGCGACCTTTGCAGCCGGCATCGCCATGATGACCGCCTTCCTCTGGACGGCAAGGCGGAAGGGCGATGATGCGCTCGTCGATCTGCGCCTATTCAGGGGCAAGGTTTTTTCGGCCGCCGCTGTCACGCAGTTTCTATCGAATGGCGTTCTGTTCGCCGGCCAGATGCTCCTTCCCGCCTTCCTCATTCAGGCCTTCGGCCGTGCGCCCGCCGACATGGGGTGGATGCTGGCGCCCGCAGGGCTTGGGATGATGCTCGTCTATCCCTCGATGGGCATGCTGACGGACAGGTTCGGCATCCGTCGCGTGTCCGCCGGCGGAGCGCTTCTGGCGCTCGTCGCCACTGCGACACTGCTGGTCCTCGCCCTCCGCGGTCTCAATCTGGTCGTGCTCATCCCCGCTCTTTTCCTCCGCGGTATGGGCCAAGGGGCAGTCGGCCTGCCGTCACTGACCGCCGCCTATTCGTCGGTCAGCCGGCAAAAGATGCCGGCTGCGACGACCTCGCTCAACATCGTGCAGCGTCTCGGCGGCCCGACCATGACGACGCTTTGCGCGTCCCTTCTCGCATGGAAGCTGGGATCACACGCCACGGGTCCCACAGTTTCGTCCGCCTACGTCTGGGCGCTTCTGCTTCTCTGCGCGCTTCACGCCTTCACCTTCGTAGCCGCCATGCGATTGCCCAGTCGTTTGGACGAGGTGGCGATCCGCGAGGAGCGGTGAACTTCGTGCGCGGCGACAGTCTCCAGGCTGGCCGGATCACCGATCTAACCTTGCATCATAGGCTTCCTGCGCGCGCTCGATTTCCTGCAGATGATCGATAGCCCACTCGTAAGCTGCCCCGAGCGGGACTTGCAGAGTGCGGCCCAGGTCTGTGATCGAATATTCGACCGCCACCGGCGAGGTCGCGAGCACCTTCCGGGCAACCAGCCCATTCCGCTCCAAACGCCTCAGGGCCTGCGTGAGCGCCTTGTGGGTGATCCCTTCCAACCGTCGCCTGATCTCGTTGAAGCGCGTCGGCTTCTCGTTGAGGAGGGCGAGGATCATCACCGACCATTTGTTGGCGACCTGATCGAAAAAAGAGCGCGCCGCGCAGTCTGCAAAAAACACGGCGTCAACCTGGCACGCCATCTCGATATCCTTCCGTATACCTGCGCACCTCCGGGTGCGTAATTGATCCTAGATAGCCAATAGATATCACTATCTCAATCCGTTGCTCGAAGGCGGGGCGGTCGGACGCTGCAGTGCGCCGACCGCGGGTTCGAAAATTTGGAAGGACGAAATGGAAAAGAAAGCGCACGATTTTTCTCGCCGGTCCGTGCTGGCGGCGGCTGCGACCATTGCGGCAGCTACAATAACCCAAGGCAACAGCCGAGCTCACGCGGCGAGCAGGCCCACGGCGAAGCTCTTCATGACGGAGGCCGGCTCAGGCAAGAACGTGATGTTCTTGCACGGCTGGACCTGTGATTCCCACGACTGGAGCTGGCAGCTGCCCCTATTCGAAAGCAAGTACCACGTCGTCGCTCCCGACCTGCGCGGACATGGCCGATCCGAGATCATGCCGTCAGGCGCCTATACACCCGCCAACTACGTCGCCGACATCGAAGCGTTGATCTCGGCCGAGTATCGCGGGCAGAAGTTCGTCATCGTCGGGCATTCGATGGGCGGACAGATTGCCGCCCGTCTGGCCGCAGCGCGGCCGGACCTGGTCAGCGCCGTTGTGTCAGTGGACGGCGCGCTCGGCTTCTCAAACGAGGCTGCTCAGGTCTTCGGAAAGACAGCCAATGATCTGGGCATCGGCGATCCCGGCTTGGTAGTCCCGGCTCTATTCCAGCTCGTCTATGACCCGAAGACCGATCCGGCGCTTGAGCGGTGGCACGCGAGACGGGTCCGGGGAATGCCGCCCCATGTCGTTCGCGAGTCCTTTGGTCCGCTTTTCTTCGGAGCTGACCAAGTTGGTATCGGCGAAGCGAGCGCCAAGTTCTGCAAGAGCCTGGCGGTCCCAGTCTATCATTTGTGTCGCGACCCCGCCCAGGCCGAGCGCATGCGGGCCTGGTTCTCGCACCCGCGATCGAAGGTCGATGTCTGGTCGAATACGGGTCATTGGATCATGCAGGATCGTAAGGACGAGGTGAACGCGGCAGTTACCGCCTGGATCGACGCGCTCTAGGTACCCGCCTCATCCCGATATCCTAGACCCAATCGCGACATCATTTTCGCCTTAGCGGCTGAACTTCCTTGATCTGTCGAACCGCGTCGTCACGGGGATCCTTCTCGCCGGACGGCGTGCACACCGCCAAGGTCGCACCTATTTTCGCGGTTGTGCAGAGAACGGTGTCGGTTTCGAAATATCAGAGGCGCCGGCGTCGATTGCCCTGCAGCTCTCAACGCGCCGGAGGTCGCTCGCTTCCATGGCGCGGCACTCACCGGATGGAAGACGCGGTCGACGAGGTCCACGCGGCACGCTGCCGTATCATGCCGCAGCTGTGGCGCATGGGACGAAGGTCGAGGCCGGCTATGCTGCGTTGGGCTGAAGTTTGCTCAGTCGGATCATTTGCTTGAATATGAAGTCTGGCGCCAGACGGCTCGCGATCTTCAGGATGTTACTAGGCCCGGGCCGGATTTCGGTCTTGCCGGCTTCGATTCCCTCGATGGCCCGTCGCACGAGCACCTTCGGATCCATGCCCTTCTCACTTTTCATCTCTTCCGCGAACTCACCGCGGAACAAAGGGGTCTCCGTCCCGGGAGGGGCAAGCTCCACGACCCTCACTCCGGTGCCCTCAACTTGCGCACGCAGGCATCTCGTATAGGCGTGAAGTCCCGCCTTCGCCGCTGAATAGACAGGGGCTGCTGGAAACGGCACGAAGGCGAGACCGGAAGAGACGTTGACGATGAGGCTCTCCTTTCGCGATTTCAGAAGCGGAAGAAATTGCTGGATCATCCATATCGGTCCATTCAGCATGACTTCAATCTCGCGTGTCAGGTCGGCAAGCGACCGCTCTTGATCGACCCGCAAATTGCGCATGATGCCGGCGTTGTTAATGATCGTATCGAGAGACGGAACGCGCTCGACCACGTCCTTGTAAAGCGTCTCTATGGCAGCCCGGTCACTTGCATCGCTGAGGAGCGTATGGACGCCGGGCAAAGTCGCGCTGGCCTGGTCCAGTCGCGCCTGATCGCGGCCGGTCACGATGACTGTGTTGCCGAGGTCCAGCAATTGGCGTCCAAATTCCAGGCCGATGCCGCTTGTACCGCCGGTGACGAGAATAGTTCTTTGTCTGAGCTGCATGGTGATGCCTCCGGTCAGAAATTCGACTTTGTGGCTCACATCTAATGCTCTACACTCTCCAAATGGAAGAAGGCACCTGAAAGTGCTATACTTACCTAATAGAGAGTGTGGAATGGATGTGTCGGCGCGTTTCACGGCAGAGGAAATCGAGAGGGCGCGGCGCTACGCGACGGCGATTCCTCCCACTGATCTCGATCCTCGTATTGGGGCTTTGGTCAACCAGTTGATCGGGCGCGTAGCCGATAAGTGGACCATGATGATCCTGGACATCCTCGCTGACCATGGGGAGCTGCGGTTCACGCGTCTCAGCGAGCTGGTTGAAGGCATCAGTCAGAAGATGCTCACCCAAACACTTCGACAGATGGAGCGCGACGGCTTCGTCGTCCGGACTGTCCATCCCGTCGTGCCTCCGAGGGTCGAATATAGGCTCACTGGATTGGGCTTGAGCCTTGGGTCCGCCTTTTGCGGCGTCTGGGTTTGGGCCGCTGAGAACCTTGAACAAGTCGAGCAAGCTCGCCAAGCCTTTGACGACAAAGCCAGCACCAGATGACCTGAGCCGCAGCCAAACGCGGATTGATCAACGAGGACTGAGCGAATGAACGACTTACTTGCCTGGCTTGACTCTGCAAAAGCGCGTCGGGCGAACCGACAACTGAATAGGCACGCATGCGCGGATACAGGTCGACCAACGGGATGCCAAGGAACGCATCATCGACTGGTCTGGATCTCGCGCCATGGCGGGCGCGAGTCACAGGGCATGGCGTCGATTTAGCTCAGCTTGCCTGAAGCGTCTCCTGCGGCTCGCCGAACCAACGTGACGCGGCCTCGCGGACGTCCTGATCGTCAGGCGTGGTCTCGCCGGCCCAAGCGACGACGCCATCAGGGCGCACGAGCACAGCGCTCAAACCAAGCCGCTCCTTGGCGGCGCACGCGACATACGTAATCCGCTCGCGCCAGCGGCTGGCAAGCATCCGAAGCGTTGGACGCGAGTCGAAATCCAGCAGCAATCCACCGCCCGTCGTCAGATGATCACCAAGTCGCGTTCCATCAGCCAGTTCGAAATCCGGCACGCTGCGACCGACGAGCGGGTGCCTCTCGCCGAGATCATAACGGAGGCCCACACCCCAGACGCGTTCAGCAAAGTAGGCCGCGCCGTCTCGCGTCGCGATCAGATCGCGAACGATGGCTCTGAGCGCTTGCGAACTCCGGCTCGGCCGCATCAGCGCGACCTGCGCTCGAGACCAATCGAGTATCTGCTCGGCCAAGGGCCGCCGTTCGCACTGATAGCTGTCGAGAAGTCCTGCGGCGGCATCGCCTCGGATCGTTGCGGCCAGCTTCCAGCCTAGGTTCATCGCATCTCCCAGGCCGAGGTTGAGGCCCTGCCCGCCGAGCGGCGAATGGATGTGAGCGGCATCGCCCGCGAGCAGAACGCGCCCCCTCCGATAGTCGGTCGCCAGATATGCCCGATCGGTCCAGGTGGTGGCAACGCCGAGCGCCGTCACTTCGACCCGGGTCCCTGAGATACGGCGCAACACCGCCTGGACATGATCCCGTGTGATCGGCTGAAACCGGTGACAGGCGCCGCCGTCGAATTCGACCATCCTGATCATGTTAGGCAGGTCGAAGATGTAGGTGCCGTTCGACGTGTCGTGGTGACCTGGCACAAGCATCGCCGCATCGGCGAGTTCGATCTGGGCGAAGTAGCCGGTGAACTCGGGGTCGGTGCCGGTGAAGCCGAAGCCGGCCGCCTTGCGCACCACGCTGCGGGCGCCATCGCAGCCGACGAGCCAGCCCCCTCGGAATGTCTCGCCACCGGCGCGGACAGTGACATCGTCATCCGTAACCTCCACGCCCGAAACGCCAAGTCCACGTCTGATCGCGATCCCAAGCTCCTCAGCGCGATCCGCCAGAACCGCTTCGATGCTCTCCAGGTCGGCGGCCACCGGGGTCGCCGAGTGTGGCAGGCGGTAGGGCCACTGCGCCTGATCGATATTGTCCATGAGGAAGTCGATGCCGGCGAAATGTCCGCCAGGCCTGCGCTCGTCCTTCATCCAGGGCGCTGCGGCCGCGATCTCAGTGGCGGGGATCCGGGCTTTAAGGGCAGCCAACAGGCCGCGCCTGTCGAAGCTCTCGATGGTCGGCACGGAAAGACCGCGCAGTCCGAATGGAGCGCGCTTCAACGGCGTGGTCGGTTCACTCGCCTGTTCGAGCACCTGCACCGAGCAACCGGCCAGGCGCAGCTCGCAGGCGAGGAATAGTCCGACCGGACCAGCGCCGGCAATCAGAACATCGTGGTATTCGGGGGGATGCATATTCATGGTTTGGCTCCGTTGTCGACGTTCGACCGGAGCGTTTCTCGAACCTGAGACCCACACGGACGAACGTGGGGGCGCCTAAAAGCGCCCTTCGTTCGTCGCGGGGATCTCGTGCACGAGGCCAAAGACCAGAGCTTTCGTTACCGAAAGGACTTGGGCTTACCAAACCAAGTCTGCCTTTTCCGACACTGGTTACATACCGTGGAGGCGATTGATCCGCAATCGCGCTATCCTGTTTGTCGCTCGCAGCTCTCGCGACCGCGATCGCCCCTCGCTCGCCGCGCCCCCTGGCTCGCCCGCGGCCAGTTGGTTGCGCACGAAACCGGTGATCGTGCTTTGCAACCGATGGTTGCCCTCGCTTCGGCGTCGAACGAGATCCTGGCGAGCGCCTCTGGCGCGCCATCTCAGCACTCGGTGGTTCAGCACGAGCCACCAAGAACGTCGTTTCGCAAATTGGTGGGGCTGAGCCAAGCGCCGCGGCCAGACCGACAGAACATCGCCGTCACAACCAGACCAGACGCGCTGCGCGGCAGCGTTAGTCAAACGCCTTCTGACAGGACATCGCGGATTGTCTTCGGCGCGCGGCCCAGCAACGTTTCGAGCGCCGGGTCAGTCGCGGCAAAGTCTCCGTGACGGGCGGCCCGGAACGTTCCCAGCAGCATGTCGGCGTAGATGGCAGGCATCCCGGCTGCGATCTTCGCATCCCGCCACGCCTCGTCGGTGACGGTGGCGTGGCGCACCTCGCGACCGAATACGTCTGACGCGATGGTCGCGATCTCGGCCATAGTGACGGCCTCCCCCGCTGTCAGGGGAGACGTGACGCCGTCCCATCCGTCTCCGGCCAGGATCGCCGCATCGGCTTCGGCCAGGTCAGCACGAGCCGTCCAACTGATCGGACCGTCTTCCGGGGTCCGTAATTCACCGTTGCGTAATCCGTCGCCGATCATGTGAAGGCAGCTCTCAGCATAGAAGCCGTGCCGCAACGAGGTGTATGCGACCCCGCTTGCCGCCAGGTCCGCTTCAGTCCCGGCGTGCTGATCGGCGGGCGGGAAAGGTGAACCAGCGCGCACACCCATGTGACTGGTGTACAGAATGCGCTGCGCGCCTGCTGCGCGGGCTACCTCGATCGCGGTGCGATGAAGGCGCAAGGCCTCCTCGCCTAGTTTGTCGGCCGAGACGATCAGGATCTGGTCCGCACCTCGAAAAGCGGCTTCCAGACTGCGCGCATCGGCGAAGTCGCCGGCACGCACCGCAACGCCCTTGGCAGCTAGCCCGGTAGCCTTCCCAGGATCTCGCACGCTGGCGACGATCTCGCTGGCCGCGATGCGGCCCAACAGATTCTCGACAATACCCCGGCCCAGCTGGCCGGTCGCGCCCGTCACAACGATCATGTTCGCATTCCTCTATCGGCGATAATATTTTACTGTTATCACTGATAATGACGTGGCGCAATCGGCGCTACTGATTTCGGCGAACCAATGCTATCAAGTTCCATGACTGATAAACCGGATGATGATTTGGAGGCGCAGGATGTACGCGCGCGCGTACTCGACGCGGCCGTCAAGCTTATCGGCGAGGGAGGCGTGGCGGCGCTGACGACACGCGCCGTGGCCTCGGCCGCGTCCGTGCAGGCCCCGACGCTTTACCGTCTCTTCGGTGAAAAGCGGGGGCTGCTCAACGCCGTGGCCGAACATGCCCTCGCCGCCTTCGTCGCGCAGAAGGCGGCGGTCGAACCGCACCCCGATCCCGTGCAGGATTTGAGCGACGCCTGGGACAGCTATGTCGCCTTCGGTCTCGCCAGCCCGGCAGTCTTTGCGATCATCAACGAGCTCGCGATGCCGGCATCCGCATCACCCGCCGCGCTGGCCGGCATTGCGATTCTGCGCGAGCGGGTCTTGCGGATCGCGCGGGCGGGCCGGCTTGCCATGCCGGTGGAGCGGGCCGTCGCGTTGATTCATGCCGCAGGGGTCGGCACGGTTGCCACTCTGCTCGCCCTGCCGTTGAACGAGCGGGATGGGCAGCTTTCCTCGACGGCCCGCGATGCGGTACTGGCCGCCATCCTTGCCGAACCCGCCACTCGGGCGGACGAGACCGGCATTGCGCCTCTGGCCGTTGCACTCGGTTCCCGCCTCGGCGAGACAGACAATCTGACGCCGGGAGAGCGTCTGCTGCTCGCGGAATTGCTGGACCGCCTCTCATCATCCGCTTGACTCTCACCGTGGCGAGAAATCGCCGCGTCCCAAGCGACCAAAGACAGCAAGACCACCGCCAGGAATGAGTGCCGTTGATCCATGTACAACAGCGAAGTTGGCGCACTTCGCCCGCAGTGCAGACAGATCAAACCTCACCGCTGGTGCCGCGGAGGGGGCGCCCAACCCATTCGAGCGCCGGAAGATGGCGGGGCCACCCTCGTCAATCAATGCCCGGGTCAGCTCGAGCTACGTGTCAGCTATTAGCGACGTCAACTCGTTCGAGATCGGCGATCAGCCCGGGCCCGGTCGGATTCCAGTCCAGCGTTTTCCGCGTCTTTTCGCTCGAGGCCACAAGATCGTGGCTGGCGAACCTCGCCAGCCAACCGAAATGCGCCGGTGCTTCTTCCGCGGATATGGACTTCACGGGCAACTTCAGGCCACGACCGATGGCTTCGGCGATGTCCAGCATCGGCACGCCTTCTTCGGCCACCGCATGATATTTCGCGCCAGCTTCGTTGTTTTCCAGCGCAAGCTTGTAAAGACGGGCGACATCCGAGATGTGCGCCGCCGCCCAGCGGTTGCGCCCTTCCCCCACATAGGCGGATACGCCCTTCTCCCGCGCCGTGGCGACGGCGTAAGTCAGAAGCCCTTGCCGCACCGTGTTGTGAACCTGGGGAAGCCGCACCACCGAGGCGCGCACGCCCTTCAGTGATAGAGCGGTCTGCTCCGAAACACGGGGACTTGGGAAATCCGGCGAAACATCATCGTCCTCGGTCGCGACCTGGCCCGGCCCAGTTAGTCCCGCCGTTCCCGATGTAACCATGAGGAGCTTGTCCGAGCCGGCGAGAACCGAACCCAAAACTTCGATGGCGCGGCGGTCGATCTCGCAAGACTGAGCAAAGTTGGACCAGTCGTGAACGAAGCCCAGGTGAATGACGGCGTCGGCCGCCGCTGCGCCCGCCCGCAGGCTTTCGAGGTCTTCGAGCGAGCCGCGGTGGACATCCGCGCCAATGGCCGCCAGGGATTTTTCCCCTTCCTCCGAACGGGCCATGCCGAGAACTTTGTGTCCGGCGGCGATCAGCTCCTTGACGGTGGGAGTACCGACGAATCCGGTGGCGCCAGTGACGAAAACACGCATGAGCTGGTCTCCAGGTTTTTCCTTGGAGACAAATCTCGGCTCAAAGATTATTCTGGTAAAGTAGTGACTTTATCATAGTAAGATCATTAACACGATGAGCGTGCATCAGGCGAACGAAAACCTCCTCGGGACGTATCTGCGGGATCGGCGCATGAAGCTCGATCCCGCGGCACTCGGCTTTCCTCCAGAGCGCCGGCGCACGCCTGGCCTGCGCCGCGAGGAAGTGGCGCAGCGCGCCAATATCAGCCCCACTTGGTATACATGGCTCGAACAGGGTCGCGGCGGCGCCCCCTCGCCTGATGTGCTCGACCGGATCTCGCGCGCCCTGATGCTGACCGAAGTCGAGCGCGAACACCTCTTTCTGGTCGGCCTCGGACGCCCGCCCGAAGTACGCTACCGCGAGAATGGTGGCGTCACGCCCCGCCTCCAGCGCGTCCTCGACGCGCTGGACCCAAGCCCGGCGCTTATCCGGACGGCGATCTGGAACGTGCTCGCCTGGAACCGGGCGGCCACCGTCATGCTGGGCGACTATGGCTCGCTGCCGCCGCACCAGCGCAATGTGCTGCGCATAGTCTTCCTCGATGCGCGTTCCCGCGTCGTGCAGTATGACTGGGAGAGCGTGGCACGCCACATCGTGGGGGCCTTCCGTGTGGAGGCCGCGCGCGCGGGGGCCGCGGCGGAGGTCGAGCCTCTTGTCGATGAGCTCTGCCGACTCAGTCCCGAGTTCAGGGCGATGTGGCGTGACAACGATGTTCGCGAGATTCATGGCGAGGCCATCAAGAGCATCCGCCATCCAGTGCTCGGCCCGCTCGCCTTTGAATATTCGACCTTCTCGGTCGACGGCCGGACGGATCTCAGCATGTGTGTCTACAATCCGGCGACTCCAGCGGATGCGGAGAAGATCACATCGCAGATCGGCTCGGCGTTGAGCCGCGAGTGACGGCGCGGCGTGCGAGCGCAACATTGCTGCCAGGCATCGGAAGCTGGACAGCAATCCGAATGCGGGCAGGCGCTCGCGAGCAGGCCATCTGGCTAGCGGTAGAACTCAGACGGCGGTCGCCCGAAATGCCGCCGGAACATCGCGGTGAACGCGCTCTGGCTGGCATAGCCACAATCGAAAGCGACATCGATGATCCGCTCGCCGTGCGCCAGCCTGCGGAGCGCGAAGAGAAGCCGCGCCTGTTCACGCCATTGCGCAAAGGTCATGCCGGTCTCCTTGACGAACAGGCGGTGCACCGTCGCGGGGCGCGCTTTGCTTCTATCCGCAAAATCGCACGACATCGGATCTGGCAATTCGCGCCACCTACTCCAAGCGGCTAGAGCCCTCCTTTGTGCCGCCTATGGTATCCCTTTCTCCGACCTGGACGGGGGCTGCCTTCCGCTGAAGGTGATTTCGATGCATCAATGTCCGTGACGATACGTAGGCCAGCGGATTGAAGCAGGATCAGCAGTGATCCAGTGCGCAGACGCTCGGATTTCATCCGCATCCTGGACTTGCGCGCGATGGCACACCGGCTTCTCACCGCTGACGTTGAAAGGAGACGTTGATGACGGAGAGCAAATTCTTAACCCCAGAAGAAGTAGCTGAACGCTATCGAGGCAGTCTTTCAATCGGTACGCTCCGCAACTGGCGCGCAATGCGAGTCGGCCCGTCGTTTGTCAAAGTGGGGAAAGCCGTCTTGTACCCAGTCGACGAGCTCGATGCGTGGGACGAGAAGAATCGGGTGCAATGCCGTGCGTCAAAGCGACTCACCGAACAGCATGGTGATCGCGCGTGATGATCACGACGAAGCATTTGAAGTAGATCCCAATTGCCGGCACCAGTTCAAACCTCATGCGACATTTGTCATTATAAATCAGCTACTTCGTTGAGGCAGTCGGTTGGTCCACAACCATCCGTCAGGAGATCCGACGCCTTCCCGCGCCGATATCGACATGACCAAGACGATCATCGACACGGCCAAGCCTCTCGGCATCACTGTTCACGATCATGTTATCATCGGCAAGAAC
>Ga0105239_10002671_pt1 | contig 22471 bp, 21 predicted proteins | sample KBSC44metaG_FD_92761 | JGI IMG/M metagenome (GOLD analysis project Ga0105239, IMG submission 92761) | Corn rhizosphere microbial communities from Kellogg Biological Station, Michigan, USA - KBS C4-4 metaG | ecosystem: Host-associated > Plants > Roots > Rhizosphere > Soil | place: Michigan, USA... | reverse complement strand
TCGCAGTACTTCCACTTCAAAACGACGACTTGGTCGAATGAAATTGCCGAGATGCCGTCGCAGCTCTGCATGATTTGGACGCCGGAACTCGCGGGAGAGTACAGTTTGCCGGTATCACAAGCTCGTCGGGCCGTGATTTTGACTAAAAAGATCGGTTAATCAGACTAACCACGCCTACTCAGGCGTGTTCCACGTGGAACATTTGAATACTCGGTGCAGTTGACCAAGCAGAAGGTCTTATTCTCCGCCGCCGCCCTCAGGTTTTTTCTCGGCTGGAGCTGCGGCAGGCTTACGATCCCACATCTTCGGAATGTGGGCATCCCAACTCCGGGGAGCTTCTTGCAGTCGCTGCTGCGTGAGATATTCTTCGTATTCTTTTTTATCCGGCCAGTCTTTGTTGGCGACGAACGCGAGATGATAGTTGTACTTGTCTTCGACTCGGCGTCGTTCGACCCGAATATTGTAGTAATGGAGTTTTTGTTGGAGACCAACGATCGCGGCTTGTGAATGATCGCGATCGCGAAGGGCGTTCTGCAAATCGAGAGTGTTGGGCATCGCAGCCGCAACATCGCCGAGCGCTTTTTCTAATTTCTTTTTTTCTTCTTCGAGTGAGCTCTCAACCGATTTTTGTTTGTTCTGCAGATCGGAGTAAATTGGATCCATCATTTCTGGATTCGGTTCTTCCTTCCGGCAGCCTGACAGGCCGAACAAAATCAGAGTCATGAAAAATAGTAATTGAAGACGAGTGGACATTTTTCTAGACTCTCCTACTAGGACATCGGCTGTTTGCTGAGTTCGGTTTAGCGCCTAATTTGCAAATCATTAATGCAAGATGTCAGGCGAAATCTCGTGGCAAATTCAAGGTTTGCTGCGTTAGGACCTAAGTCCAGAATGCACGACTTGCTCAGACTTAGAGCTGAGTAATCAAGGGGGCCTCCATGGCAAGAATCATCTGCATTGCGAATCAAAAAGGCGGAGTAGGCAAAACGACCACTTCGGTGAACCTGGCCGCGGCTCTGGCGGAGCTGGGTAGGCAGGTTTTGATCGTAGACATGGATCCACAGGGCAACGCATCAAGTGGGCTTGGTATCAAGAGATATGAAAATCAAGAAGCCAATATTTACCAAGTTCTGATCGGTGAAAAACCGGTGCGCGAGACTATCCAGGCTACTCAGGTCCAAGGGCTGAGTATCATCCCGGCTAACCCGGATTTGGTCGGCGCCGAGATTGAATTGGTGGATATGCCTCAGCGTGAATACCGGCTGAAGGCCGCGTTGGCTGAAATCGGGGACCAGTTTCACTATATATTTATCGATTGCCCGCCATCGCTCGGCCTCTTAACTGTCAACTCATTGAGTGCGGCGGAAACCTTCTTAGTTCCTCTACAATGTGAATACTACGCGCTCGAAGGTTTGAGTCAGTTGCTCAACACCGCCGGTTTAATTAAAAAATCTTTGAATCAAGCCCTTCGTATTGAGGGAATTGCGCTGACAATGTTCGATGCGCGAAACAATCTCAGTCATCAAGTCGTTGCTGAAATTCAATCGCACTTCGGTGATAAAGTTTTTGCGTCGATCATTCCGCGAAATGTTCGTTTGAGTGAGGCGCCGTCGCATTGCCAGACTATTTTCCAGTACGATCCAAAATCTTTAGGTGCAAAAAAATATAAAGAACTCGCCGTGGAATTGGATGCACGTGTTTACGGAAGTCCGCAACCTTCTCCAACTCAACAAACCGAGCCGGTCGAACATCAAGCACCAGCTCCAACGGTCGAACTTGTTTCTCCAACGGAAGTAGGCGCCAATGTCTGATAAAACAGTAGCAAAACCCCAGCCGAAAAAAGCGGGCCTAGGCCGAGGGCTAGGAAGTTTGCTTGGTGGTGGCGACGATGGTGCGTTTTCCAAGGCCCACACCGACACGGCCTCGACTTTGGAAGTGATCGGCAAGAGCATGCCGAGCCAAGAAATTCCCGCCATCAAAGCTGGCATCATTGAAAAACCAACGGCACCTGTCGTTGCCGCAACTATTTCGGCTCCCGCGCTAGCGCCAAAGCCCGCTCCAACACCAGTTGTAGCGGCAGCTCCGGCACCTTCAGTCCCAGCGCCGGTCCAAACAGCTCCGGTTGCAGCCGCTCCTAAGATTCCGGATGAACTCAGAATTTGGAAAATTGGCATTGAGAAATTGAAGCCAAACCCAAAACAGCCACGCCAAGTTTTTGATAAAGAGCCGCTCGATGAGCTGGCAAACTCGATCAGAGAAAAAGGGATTTTGTCGCCGCTTCTCGCGAGAAAAATGCCAGACGGAAATTTCGAAATTATCGCGGGTGAACGTCGTTGGCGTGCGGCTCAGTTAGCCGACCTCAAAGAGGTCCCGGTTTTGCTCAAACAAACCGGTGAAAAAGAAACTCTCGAACTCGCGTTGATCGAAAACATTCAGCGACAGGACTTAAATCCAATCGAGGAAGCCGAAGCGTACGATCACATCATGACGACGTACAAGCTGACCCAACAGGAAATGGCCGATCGAGTTGGGAAAGAGCGTGCGACGGTTGCAAACGTGCTCCGTCTCCTCAACCTTTGTCCAGAAGTGCGCCTGATGGTCTCTTTAAGCGAAATCAGTTTTGGTCACGCCAAAATTTTGCTTGGGGTCCAAGATGCAAACGAACAGATCAAGCTCGCTGATCGAATCAAAAAAGAAAATATGAGTGTTCGTGTGCTCGAACAAATTGTGAATCGCATGAAAGGCGGCGCGCCCGCTAACGAAAAGACTAAAGGCGAGCCTGAATCGAAGGCCGAGATGCACATCCGACATTTGCAGGAAGAAATTCAGAAAATCGTCGGCTCAAAAGTTTCCATCGACTACAATGATGGTAAGGGCAAAATGGCCATCCATTTTTATTCGGGCGATGAGTTGAATGAGCTCGCTGAGAGGATTCGTGAAGCATGGCTGAACTAGGCTTGAGCCGGACAAAAGAGCCGACGCTTAAAAATATTGAAAACAAAGAAGGTCAGCTCACAGCTTTGATCGATCAAGGGGCGGCATTCGACGGTCGCCTCACTTTTGAGGGAGTTGTTCGCATCGGCGGACAATTTCGAGGTGAGATTTTCACCAATGATACTTTAGTGATCAATTCCGGCGCCCATGTCGAGGCTCAAATTGAAGCCGACACCGTCATCATCAGCGGAACAATGAAGGGCAATATTTTTGCTCGTCGCCGCGTTGTGATGCACCCTCCCGCCACTTTCCAAGGAACGGTCACAACGCCGTCACTTCGGATCGATGAAGGCGTGGTCTTTGAAGGTGCGTCGTACATGCCGAAAACATAAGTCCAAGAAATCTGGAAAAATCCATCGATTCAAACGCTATGCCCGCTTGCCAGGTGGGCGGACTCCATTTATAACGACCCGAAGTTCTGTCATTTTCGCAATTTTTTAAGGATTCTCGATGGAGATTTTCACTTCTCTGGGCCTCAATTGGACTCTTTTTGTTCAAATGGGCATCTTTCTAGTGGTCTTTTTGGTGCTGAAAACCGTGCTTTTCGAGCCGTATTTCGCAGCGTTCCGCGAACGTCGCGAACGAACTGTCGGCCAAGCTGAGGCGGCTGAACGCTACATTCACGAAGCGAAAGCTTTGGAAGAACAGTATTCAGCAAAAGCTCAGGCCATCAATTCTGAGTTTCGAGCTATCTACGACAAAACTCGCTCTGAAACACAGAAGGAATACGATCGCGTCATTCAAGATGCGCGCGGCAAAGCCAAAACTTGGACAGAACAAGCACGCACTAAAATTGAAAAAGAAGTGCGCGATGCTAAACAACAGTTATCGCCTGATGTTCCTGTTATCAGCCAACTGATCATCAACAAAATGCTGGGAAAAACAGGACCAGCTAAGGAGGCTTCGCGATGATGTCTCGTCTCGCCCTGCTTTCGATTTTGTTTTTCAACGTTGTCGCCTTTGCGCAAGAGCATGGTGCTCACGAAGCTGAAGGACCAGTGACGGTTCCTTGGGGAACAATTGGTGTTCAAGCATTCAACGTCATTTTGTTGTTTGCTCTCTTGGTTTATTTGCTCCGCGAAATGGTTGTGATCCATTTCAAAGGTCGCCGCCAAATTTACACAGAACTTGTTGAGCGCGCCGAAACCGCAAAAGCCGCCGCACAAAAAAGCCATAACGAGATTTCGCGAAAATTGGCAGACTTGCAAAAGTCAGCTGATGACAACATTCGCACTGCAAAGGCCGAAGCTGAAGCCTTGAAACAAAAGTTGATTGGCGAAGCGCAAACGCTTGCGAAGAAACTCGAAGACGATGCCCATCGCGCTGTTGATATCGAAATTGAAAAAGCAAAAGGCCAACTCCGTACAGAACTTTTGGCTGAAGCGATCTCGGTAAGCCGCGATGCTTTGAAAAAGACCGTTGGTTCATCCGAACAACAACGCCTACAAACAGAATTTGTTGATAAGATTCAGGTGGTGGGCCAATGAGTACGTCTTCACAAATCGGCATGCGCTACGCGGATGCCCTCTACCAACTGGCTTCTGAAAAAAATCTGCAAGATGAAACGTACAAGCAGATTTGCTCGATCGCAGAAGCTCTCGATTTAGATCCGCAAATTCAAACTTTTCTTTCTTCTCCATTGGTTCGCCCGCTCGAGAAAGAAAAAGCATTCTCTGAGGCCTTCAAAACCGTTCATGTAAATGAGCTGGTAAAAAACTTTGTATTGTTGCTCGCGCGCAAACAACGCTTGCCTGTGATCAACGACGTTGTGTCGGCCTTCCAAAGTTTGGCTGATGAAAAGCACGGCGTCGTTCGCGGCACCGTTCGCTCAACAACGGTGCTGGCGCCCGAAGAGCGCAAACGTCTTGAAGAAACTGTGAATCGAGTCACCAAAAAGAACGCCATCCTTTCTTACAAAGAAGACCCACAATTGCTGGGCGGCTTGGTAGCAGAAGTTGGCAGCTACACTTTTGATGATTCGCTCGCGTCGCATTTAAAAAGAATGAATGAACAACTTACTCAAAGGAACCAGTAAATGGAAACCATTCGCGCCGATGAAATTAGTCGCGTTTTAAAAGATCAGATTAAAAATTATAATAAGAACATCGAAGTCGCAGAAACCGGCAACGTATTGTCAGTTGGTGACGGTGTTGCGCGTGTATACGGTCTTGAAAAAGTAATGGCCGGTGAGTTGGTTGAGTTTCCGAATCAGATTTATGGAATGGTTCTCAACTTAGAAGCTGAGTCTGTTGGTATCGTTATTTTCGGTGACGATCGTGACATCAAAGAAGGCGACACTGTTCGCCGCACAAAAAAGATCGTGCAAGTTCCAGTGGGTGAAGCGCTTCTTGGTCGTGTTGTTGACGTTCTTGGTCGTCCAATTGATGGCCGCGGTCCAATCAGCACGCCTCACGCACGTATCATTGAGTTGAAAGCACCTGGTATTTTGGCTCGTAAATCGGTGAACGAACCACTTCAAACTGGTATCAAAGCGATCGATTCGATGATTCCAATCGGACGTGGTCAGCGTGAGTTGATCATCGGTGACCGTCAAACTGGTAAAACTGCGATTGCGATCGACACAATCATCAATCAAAAAGGTCAGAACGTTCATTGCTTCTACGTAGCGATCGGTCAGAAAAAATCGACCGTTGCTCAAGTGGTAGAAAAACTTCGTAATGCTGGCGCGATGGAATACACGACTGTGATTTCCGCTTCTGCGTCGGATCCAGCTCCACTTCAATTCTTGGCGCCATACTCTGGTTGCGCGATGGCTGAGTACTTCCGTGACACTGGCAAACACGCTTTGATTATTTACGATGATTTGACCAAACAAGCGCAAGCTTATCGTCAGTTGTCCCTCTTGCTTCGTCGTCCTCCAGGTCGTGAAGCTTATCCAGGTGACGTTTTCTACGTTCACTCTCGTTTGCTCGAGCGTGCGGCGAAATTGTCAGATGCAGAAGGCGGCGGTTCTTTGACGGCTCTTCCAATCATCGAAACACAAGCCGGTGATATCTCGGCGTACATTCCAACCAACGTGATTTCGATCACAGATGGTCAGATCTTCCTCGAGTCGGGCTTGTTCTATAAAGGTATTCGTCCGGCGGTCGATGTTGGTAAATCCGTATCGCGTGTCGGTGGTGCCGCTCAGATTAAAGCGATGAAACAAGTTGCGGGTACTTTGAAACTTGAACTCGCTCAGTTCCGTGATGTCGAAGCATTCGCTGCTTTCGCTTCGGACTTGGATAAAGCGACGCAAGCTCAGCTCGCGCGCGGTCGTCGTCTTGTGGAAATTTTGAAACAGCCACAATACTCTCCATACGCGGTTGAAAATCAAGTTGTGATGATTTGGGCTGCGACAAACGGACATTTGGATCAGATCTCTGAAAAATCAGTGGGTCGTTTCGAAAAAGAATTCATGGAATTCATCGGCACGAAACACAAATCGTTGTTGCAAGCGATCCAAACGAAAAAGCAAATCGACGACGAAGGCAAAGCTGCTTTGAAAAAAGCGGTTGAAGAATTCAAAGCGATTTTCAAAGAGGCATAATAGATGGCGAATCTGAGGGATATACGCCTTCGCATTCAAAGTACGAAGAACACGCAGCAGATCACCAAAGCGATGAAGATGGTGTCGGCTGCGAGACTTCGTCGCGCGCAACAGAACATTGTGAATTTGCGCCCGTATGCGAAGCAATTACTCGCGATGATCGCAGATATTGCGGCCACGCACCGGGTGCATCACCCGTTATTGAGTGACAGTCCAGATCCGCAAAAAGTTTTGATGGTTGTTTTGACGTCGGATCGCGGTCTTTGCGGCGGTTTCAATGCGAACATCAATCGTTTTGCGCTGAAGTTTTATAACGAGAACAAGCCGAAATATCAGAAATTGGATGTTTTGTTCATCGGTCGTAAAGCGTCGGACTTTTTCAAGAACAGAAATATTCAAGGTGTTGAAACGATCCTCAATCTGGCGCGCGAAATCTCTTTCGGCATGGCTTCGAAAATCGCCGACCAATTGATGGAACAGTTTGCAACCGGCGGCTACGACGCTGTCTACATGGTTTACAACGAATTCAAATCTGCCATTTCGCAAGAAGTGGTGTGTGAGCGTTTGTTGCCAGTCGATCTCGCGAGCACTCAACTTGGTAAAAAAGATGAGAGGGCTGACAAGGCCGCTGTTGGATTCGCAAAAGATCTCATCTTCGAACCAACACCAGACAAAATGGTCGACGAAATGCTGAAACGCCACTTTGCGGTTCAGATCTATCGCGTGATGTGCGAGAGCGTTGCTGGAGAGCACGGTGCTCGTATGTCGGCGATGGAAAACGCGACTAAAAATGCCGGTGAAATGATTTCGCAATTAACTTTGACCTATAACAAACTCCGCCAAGCTTCGATCACAACAGAGTTGATCGAGATTACGAGCGGTGCGGAAGCTTTGAAAGGATAATGACGATGGAAGTCGGATACGTAAGACAGGTAATGGGTCCCGTAGTGGACGTAGAATTTCCCGAAGGCGCAGTTCCACCGATTTACAACGCCCTTCGTGCAACAAATAAATCTTTGAACGACACCGACGGAAACTTGGTGTTGGAAGTCGCTCAGCACTTAGGTGATCGTGTTGTTCGCACCATCGCGATGGACGGAACTGACGGTCTCGTTCGTGGCGATAAAGTTTTGAACACTGGTGACACGATTAAAGCTCCAGTTGGCCGCGAAGTTTTGGGCCGTATCATCAACGTCACTGGTGATCCAGTTGACGGTGGCGCTCCGATCAAAACAAAAGAACACTGGTCGATTCACCGTCCAGCTCCGAAATTCGAAGATCAATCGACGGCAGCCGAGATGCTCATGACTGGTATTAAAGTTGTGGATCTTCTCGCTCCTTACGCTAAGGGCGGAAAGATTGGTTTGTTCGGCGGAGCCGGTGTGGGCAAAACCGTTTTGATTCAAGAACTCATTCGCAACATCGCAACTGAGCACGGTGGTTACTCTGTGTTCGCGGGTGTCGGTGAGCGGACTCGTGAAGGTAACGATTTGTATCACGAGATGAAAGAATCAGGCGTTATCGACAAAACAGCTCTTTGCTTCGGTCAGATGAACGAACCTCCTGGTGCACGTGCGCGTGTGGCTTTGACAGGTTTGACGATCGCTGAATATTTCCGTGACCAAGAAGGCCAAGACGTTCTCTTGTTCGTCGACAACATTTTCCGTTTCACGCAAGCGGGCGCGGAAGTTTCGGCCCTCCTCGGTCGTATTCCTTCAGCGGTCGGTTACCAACCAACTCTCGGTACTGAGATGGGTAACTTGCAAGAGCGTATTACTTCGACCAAAAAAGGTTCGATTACTTCGGTTCAAGCGGTTTACGTTCCGGCGGATGATTACACGGATCCAGCTCCTGCGACGACATTCACTCACTTGGATGCGACGACGAACTTGGATCGTGATATCGCGGCGAAAGCGATTTTCCCTGCGGTTCACCCATTAAACTCAACTTCTCGTATCTTAGATCCATTGGTTGTTGGTGAAGCTCACTATAAGACAGCACGTGACGTTCAAGCGTTGCTCCAACGTTACCGCGAGCTTCAAGACATCATCGCGATCTTGGGTATGGATGAATTGAGCGAAGAAGATAAATTAGTTGTGAGCCGCGCACGTAAAGTTGAGCGTTTCATGTCGCAACCAATGTTCGTTGCTGAGCAGTTCACTGGTATGCCGGGTCGTTACGTTGACATCAAAGACACAGTTCGTGGTTTCCGCGAAATCTTGGATGGCAAACACGATTCGATTCCAGAACAAGCGTTCTACATGGTTGGAACAATCGAAGACGCGCTCGAAAAAGCGAAAAAACTTTCGCAATAGGATTTTAGATGTTCACTTTGAGTATTTTGACTCCAGAAAAACGTCTTGTGACCGAACAAGAAATCGAAGAAGTGGTTGTGCCGGGTTACCTCGGCCAGCTTGATTTTCTTCCCGGTCACGCTCCACTTGTGACAACGTTGCAAGCCGGCGTTCTCCGCTATCGATTGAAAGGCGAAGGCCAATTCAAATCGGTTGCGGTGAGCTGGGGTTACGCCGAAGTGAACCAAACTGGCGTGGTGGTTTTGGCTGAGACAGCTGAAACGCCACAAGAGATCGATCGTCACCGTGCTGAAGAGGCATTGAAAAAATCATTGGATTACTTAGGCCGCATGACAGTTGAGCCAGCAGAGATCACAAAGTACCAGCGCAAGATCGACCGCGCTCAAGCGCGTCTCGATCTCATCAACGAAGACAAGCTCTCGCACTAAAGGGGTCAGGATCTTTTTTGGGTCTACGGCGCGTTAAATGCTGGCACTAATCCTCTAACAATTTTCTGAGTGCCGCTCTTTGTTTGGCAGGAATATCAGCTCGCCGAATGGGCGTAATCTTCCAGCGTTTTGTTTCACCCATATTGTGAATCGCATCGACATATCGGATCTCGAACAACTCGGCACTCGCGGGATCGAGATCCTCGAGGCACTTCTGCTTTTCTTCATGCTCTTTCAATAAACCACTTTCGGCTTTCTTGATCCATTGACCCATTGGCTCCGTAGAGGGGCCGGCCGATCTCAAGCCTTTGAACCGGGCATTGCCAAGCGGCACTAACCACTGGCCCTTATTAATGTAGCTGCTGTTTTGCAGCGCGAGGTGATGACTCTCGTTCGTCAGATGCATGTAAGCAAAGTCATGATCACATGCGCACGCAATCCACTCCGCGCGATTGTCGCCGGGAAAAAGAAGCGTACTTGGATTGAGTTGATCCTCGCGATTCAAGATCGCAGAGATCTGTGCGAACAAGCCGCAATCACAAGCCACGCCACCGTATTTATTTGCAATGGTCTGAAGAGTTTCGCGAAGAGGTTGAGGAAGGCGCAATACCTTGACTCGCATCTTCTCGTCCAACTGTACGGTTTCAACGTCAACGTGTTGAAGTAAATGGTTTTCGGTATGAGCGGTCTCAAGAGTAAACTTGTAATTCCCCTCTTCAGCGTGGCAAAACCATCCCAAAAATAGAATCAAAAGAATCATACTAGGCTAATTATCATGCTTCGCTAAATTAGTAATGGACGTGACAGCTACTTTTCGCCAATTCGAAATGGCTTGAGATCAGCGGTAGGATCGGTGAGAAATTGCGCGAGCCAAGCCCCGCTCTCTGGAGCTGACGTGTTCAACTGAAAGACACCCGAGTAACTCTGACGGTTGTCGATTGCTCCAGCTTGGTTGGTGTTCACGACAATGATACGTTTTTTCACATCGCCGGTGAGTTGGTTGAGCCATCGCGCGGTTTGTGCACCTGAAGCATAATAAACAAATGTTTGCTGTGGATGACTTAACAGCTGCTCCTGGAGGGACTCTTGCGACTGCTGCGTGAGGCGAATGAAGTTGACGTTTTGTCCATAGCGCTGCTTGAAACCGGAGAAGAAACGTGGATCCGAGGCAAAGATTGTAAGCGCGGATCGGTTGATCTGCGATCCACGCAATTGTTTATTTCCAGAAGCCGTCTTTAGAAAATTGAAGCGTTTTACTTTCTCCGCGAGGAGTTCAAGCCTGGTTTCGTCGTCGGCCAATCGGAAGCCATGTTTGTTTTGTGAATCGAGCTGCAATTTATACGTTAAAATTCGCTCGAGGCTCTGATTGATACGAGTTTCTGTAATGCGACCACTACGAACCGCACTCATCAAAGCGTCGGCGGCTTTTAATTGTCGGCGTACACTCCATGCAACCATCACCATGTCGTTGCCAGCTTCTATCGCGCGAACCACGCGGTCTTCAATTGGTCCCGCGGCATTCGCGCCCGACATTTCAACGTCATCTGTAATGATCAGGCCATCGTAGCGGAGTTTTTGTCTAAGAACTTGATGGATGAAAAGTGGTGAGAACGCAGCGGGCGTTCCGGACGGATCGATTTGCGGATAGGAGATATGCGCCATCATAACCGCGCGTGGAAAATCCGCATTAGCAAATTTTTGAAAAGGAACAAGATCTCCCTCGATCAACTCTTCAAGCGTCGCCAATTTCTTGGGCGTTTCACGATGACTGTCTTGTACAATTCCGCCGTGACCGGGGAAATGCTTCGCCGTTGGAATCACGCCACCTGTCGCCAGACCTTTCGCAAACGCAAAAGCCGATTGACCAACATCGTTCGGTTGACCCCCGAATGAACGTGGTCCGATGAATGAAATCGAATTCGGATCTGAAAGATCTTCAACGGGCGCAAGATTCACGTTGAAACCGAGATCGCGCATCATCTGTCCGAGCGCTTCGCCATATTGTTGGATCAAAGCGAGATCTTTTGTTTCGCCGAGGGCAAGCGCTGAAGGCAGCGATCGTCTGACTTTCAACCTCGCAACGTTGCCGCCTTCTTGATCGACCATGATGAGTAAAGGAACTTTCGATTTACTCTTAGCCCAAATTTGCGCTTGGTGATTGAGCACCGCGATCTGTGGAAGAGTTTGAATGTTGCGACCAAATGTAATCAAGGCGCCGGGTTGTTGCTCTTGCACCAAACGTTGCAACGACTCGTCTGCAGAGGTACCGGCATAACCGAAAATCAGTAATTGCCCTACCTTTTGTCTAAGCGACATCTGGTGAATCAGTTCATTCACGCGGGCCGAATTTGTAAACTGGCCGTTGGTCGCAAAACTTTGGCATGAGAGAAGCGCAGTAATAAATAATACTGGTCTCAGCCTATAGCCAATCTCGAGTATGATAGAGCCATGTCTCATCAGCGAATTTCCATCCTTGGATTCACTCTTCTTTTAATTATGGCACCGTTTGTTCGTGCTGAGGAGTCCGAAAGAGATCCAGATCTTCCACCAAAAGGTTACGTTCACGTTGAGCAATCAGATCTCGTTAAACCAAAATTGCCAGAGCGTGATTTCAAGTTAAAACCGTATGCGGAACGTCGGGGTCACTGGGGCGTTAATATTGGGTTCGCGTACAATGCGTACAATCCGAGTAACTACGAGCCAAATTTTTCAGGAACCGATTTCGTCTCAGAGTATGGTGTGCCACGTTCGCCATTGCTTGAGTTTCAATTCACCGTAAAACGCAATTTTTCATTCGGCAGCGTCGGTCTCGATTTCGGCGGTAGCAATTACTACAACGCTGGCGGCGACGGATCGCAGTTAAAACTTTATCAAATGCGTGTCGGCGGAATTTTCTATCTGGATACTCTGTTCAGCGATTCACCACTCGACGTACCGTATGCCTCTGTTGGTGCTTATGTCATCAACGCCACAGAAACACTGAATGACAATTCAGTTCACTCAGTCACCACGCCTGCGCCCTATGTGACGGTCGGCGCACAATTTACGCTCGACTGGATTGATAGTGTCGGCGCAAAGGCGGCCTATGAAACCGGAGGCTTACAAAGCACCTTCGTGTTTGTTGAAGTTCGATCCTACTTTGCTTCTTCCAACGAGTCTGATCCGAATTTTGGTGCGTCGTTTTCTCCTGGCGGCGGCCTACGAGTTGAATTCTAATTTGAAGGATTGGTTACGTGAATCGTGGGCGCATTTTTTGCCGCCGGTTTCACAATCATTTGATCCTTGCTTGGTCGAGACGCCTTTTTCACTGGCTCGACGCGAATCGCCTCACGCAGATTTGCCGAATGAATTAACGCTTCGATGATTCTCACGTCCGCTAAGCCCTCGATGCCTGAAGGTTCCGGCTGCAAATCTTTTAGTACACAATTCGAAAAGTATTCGATCTCAGCACCGAATTGATCTTTTCTCTCGAACTTACGTTTGTACTTCTTGTCACCAATCGTGAGCGCCATGTGCATCGGATAATTGTATTCATATGCATTTGACAGGCGCAGTGAACCCTTCGTGCCGACAACGTCATAACTTCCTGTGGCGCTTGCACCGAAGCTGCAGGTGAAATTTGCGAGACGATCATGCGGAAAGCGCAGCGTCGCGGACCACATTTCGGGAACTTCTAAGAAGCGATCGTCATGCTCACTCGACGAGTTGAATGCGAAGACTTCAACGGGTTCGTCCTGAAAAATGTAGCGAGCGGCATTGATACAATAAATTCCGATATCCCATATCGCACCACCCGCAAGAGAAGATTTGAGGCGAATATTTCCTCTATCCTCAAGCTGATAGCTAAAGACCGAATTAAAAATTTTTATTTCACCGAGTTTGCCCGATTGACAGAGTTCAATCGCTTTTAAATTTCCTTCATCGAAGTGCAGTCGATACGCCACCATCAGTTTCAAATTATTTTTGAAGGCTAAGTTAATGAGATGGCGACACTCTTCTTCCTTTGCTGCAAAGGGCTTTTCACACAGGACGTGAACACCGTTTTCGAGCGCGCGTTCCGCATATGGAGTATGGAGCGTATTGGGAGTTGAGATGTAGACCGCGTCGATCTTACCGCTGCTCAAGAGTTCGTCGTAATCACTATAGTCGCAAAGGGTCTGCACATCGTATTTACGGCCAAGCTCTTCTAATTTTTCTGAATCGCCGGAAACAAACGCGGCCAGTTTAGAATTCTCGGCATGCTCGAACCCGGGCAGTACCGCCTCTTGTGCAATATCGCCAAGTCCAACAACAGCGTATCGAATGGGGCCAGCTTGTTTTGTCATTCAGCCTCCTTGCGTGAAACATCCTTGTCAAAGAGGTGCAATGATGATGCCGCTATCGGCGTTGCGATTTGCCTCAAGGCTGTTGCGATTTCAGCAAAGAGTTTTCAAGTATTCCAACTCTTCGAGAATGCGAGGCCATGTAATTTCGTTCATACGGACATTCAAACGATTGTCCGGCGTGATCGAATATTTTTTGTTGGCGCGCGAAGTTAGCTCAACTACTTTCGTCGGTGCAAGCGGCGTGTTCTCGGTGAAGGCAAGGCTGATCGAAGATTTTCCAGCACTCAAGTCGCGCACCGAAAGATCGCGACATATTTTTCGGATCAACATCAAACCCATTAGATTGAGAACTGATTCCGGCGGTTTTCCGAACTGATCGCGCAGTTCATCTTCAATACGATCCAGATCTTCGGGCGCTTGAATTTCAGACAACGCTTTATAGTAAGCCAAGCGCACGCGAATATCTGGAATGTATTGATCTGGAATCAATGCAGGAATGCGAACATTAATCTCCGGCTCGATATCGACTGGCCGCTCTTCGCCTTTTGCGGCGTGAACAGCTTCATCAAGGAGTTCGAGATAGAGTTCGTAGCCGACGGCGTTGATGTGTCCCGCCTGTTCTTCGCCCAAAATGTCGCCCGCACCACGCAGCTCAAGATCGTATTGAGCGATACGAATTCCCGAACCAAGAGAAGTGTTCTCTTGGATAATCCGCAAACGTTCTTGCGCATCTTTCTCAAGCTTTTGATGATTCGGAACAAGTAAGTAGCAATACGCCCGCTCTTTGCTTCGGCCCACGCGTCCACGCAATTGATAGAGCTGACTCAAGCCCAATTGGTGAGAGTTGTCGATGAACATCGTATTGGCTTTTGGAATATCCATTCCCGATTCAACAATCGTTGTGCAAAGAAGCATATCGATCTCATGATGGAAGAACTCCACCATGACTTTCTCAAGCTCCTCAGCTTCCATCTGCCCATGCGCAACTTTGAAGCGCACTTCCGGCACGATCTCGCGCAGCTGATCGGCGAGCCCATAAATACTCTGCACCCGATTGTGAATGAAATAAATCTGACCACCGCGACTGACTTCGCTCATGATCGATTTACGAATCGTATCCTTATCAAACTTCGTCACAAACGTGCGGGTCGGTAGGCGATCAACCGGTGCCGTGTTGATCAAACTCAAATCGCGAACGCCAACTAAACTTAAATTCAGCGTCCGAGGAATGGGCGTCGCGGACATCGCAAGCGTGTCGAGATGAACGCGCAGTTTGCGCAAACGCTCTTTGTGTTTCACACCAAAGCGTTGCTCTTCATCAATGATTAAAAGTCCCAGGTCTTTAAATTGCACGTCCTGACTCAACAAACGATGTGTGCCGATTAAGATATCGACTTTACCTTCTTTGAGTTCTTGCAGAGTCTTGGTGACTTCTTTTTTAGGGACAAAACGATTGAGTGAGCGAATCTGAATCGGCCATTTAGAAAATCGATTTTTAAACGTCTCTAAATGCTGAAAAGTTAAAACAGTGGTCGGTGCAATGATTGCAACTTGTTTTCCGTCTTGCACAACTTTGAACGCGGCTCGCATGGCGACTTCGGTTTTTCCAAAGCCAACGTCGCCGCAGACCAAGCGATCCATCGGGCTTTCTTTGTGCAAGTCGGTCAAGATGTCGTGAATCGCCTTTAGCTGGTCATCTGTCTCTTGATATGGGAATCCCGTTTCAAAGCTAACAAAATCTTCATCCGGAAGTTTAAAGGGCGGCCGCTGCGCCAACGCGCGTTTCGCATAAGTGTCGAGAAGATCCGCCGCAACATCGCGCAAATGGGCCCGGACTTTAGTTTTCGCCTTTTCCCAACCCGGCCCGCCGAGTTTATCAACTAAGTGGGGCGCTGAAGGGCCCGAATATTTTTGAATCTGGCCAACGCGATAAACTGGCAAATACAAACGGTCGTTGCCTTTGTATTTGAGCTGCAAGAACTCGGCATCCACGCCTTGGATCGGCATGACCTTAAGACCTTCGTAAACACCGATACCATGCAGTTTGTGAACAATGAAATCACCAGGCTTCAAATCACCGAAGCTCAATGCATGCGCGCGAGCCTCGATATCACTTTCACGTTTTTTATTTTCGCGCGACTTCACTCGATGCGCGCGCGATCCAAATAAGTCTTCGTCTTTCAGAACTAAGAAATTTTCTGAGCTGGCGCGAAATGTTTCGGGCAAATCGCGTGGAACAATGTGCACCAATTGCGGATTTTGTTCCTGCGCTTCTAACCACTGCGGCCAATCGAATTTTTCTTCTTCAACGATCGAAACTTGCGCGCCCGCGTTTTCAACCAAGAGCTTAAGCCGTTGCGCTTGGCTCATTGTTGACGTCGAGAAAAAGATTTTGGTGCCGATGTTCTTCCATTCAGCAAATTTCTTTTCTAAAAAACTTGAGAGCTCCGACGCTTTTCCGCCGAGGCCACGCGCCGTCGCTGCAATCTCTTTTAAATCGGTCGATGAAAACGGCAAAATGGGATGTTCGGCTTCATCTGGGTCTTCGATTTTCACACGCGTGAGTTGGATCGAACGACCTTCGATCACCGTCATCGCGGCTTTTTGATCGACGTAAACCTCATCAAACTGCGGCCGCACGATTTGATGTTCAGACGTTTCAAACTCAGTTTGGCTGACACGTTTCAACTCATCGTATTCACGCTCGATCGACATTGGATCGAGCTGCCAAACTGTTAACGGTTCACTGAAGTGACTCGCAGGCACATCAGCGTCGGCGAAAAAATAGGAGAGCAAAAACTCCATGCCCTGCTGATACTGACCTTGCGCCAAACTTTGCGTGTAAAGTTGGCCATCTTCACGATCGACTTCGCGGCCACTTAAGGATTCTTTAAACATTTGCGCAGCACGCGCCCGATTTTCATCGGTGAACAAAATCTCCTGTGCCGGAATGACCTGAATACGTGTGACTTCTTCGCCACTGCGCTGAGTTTCAGGATCGAAGCTGCGAATTGAATCAACAATGTCACCGAACAGCTCAAGTCGCATCGGCTGTTCGTGTGCGGGCGAATAAATATCGAGAATCCCGCCGCGCATCGAAAATGTTCCGACGTCCTCAACAATTGGCACCGAGACATAGCCGAGCTTCTGCATCGTTTCGTTCAAACGATCCGGCAGAGAATCATTTTTGCTTAAAGAAAAGGAACCTTGATGCAAAACAGAAAAAGGCAGTGTCTTTTGCGCGAGGGCCTCAATCGGAGCGATGAAAATTTGGCCCGGCTTAGCCTGACTGGCTTTCCAAAGCCATGAAAGTCGTTGCGCAACCGTGCGCCGATTCGGATAGAGCCCCGAGTAAAGACTCACATCGAACGGGGGCAGTACAAAGATGCCGCCTGTTGGATCGAAAAACTGCAAAGCGGTCTCTAGGCGGCTCGCGTCGGCGGGCGTTGGGACAATCACTAAGTGCGGACGATCGGACCAACGAACTTTGTGTAGCGAAAGCAGTCCGCCCAAAACACTTGGGCTACTGGTGCCAACGATTTCGAGTCGACTTTCTTGGTTTCGGAAGAAGCGATCAATGGATCCTTCAACCGACCAAGGCAAACTCTCTAGATGTGGGGTCGAACTATAACTCACCGCAAAAACCTTCGTCCTTGGAATCCTCAGCCGCGATTGGTATTTTCATTTCGCAGTCAATTGTCATCTATATAAGTGAGAGCATCGATGTCGCAACTAGTTCCAGTCTTTGTGTTGAGCATCTTCGTGGTGGTCTTTGGTATCATTATCGAAATTGTCGCCAATATTTGTAGCACGGCCGGCAAGAAAACCTCTACGAAACTCGAAAGTTACGAGTGCGGATTACCAAGCGATCAGTCAGGTCCCACGCGCATTCCGATCAAATTTTATCTCACTGCAATTTTATTCATTCTTTTCGATATTGAAATCATCTTTATGTATCCGTGGGCTCTGACCTACGGTGACTTCATCAGTTCGGGTCTTGGCGCATACATCTTAGGTTCGATGGGCTTTTTCTTGCTCGTCTTCATCTTTGGTTTGTTTTGGGAAGTGAAATCCAAAGCATTGGAATGGGAATAAGTTAGACCATGGGAAATGACGTTTTCGAAATCACGGTGAATTTTATTAAAATGGTCGTCATCTTTTTGATGATGGTCCAACTCGTTCCACTTCTTGTTTGGGTTGAGCGTCGCGCTTGCGCCTACATGCAAAACCGTTTCGGTCCGAATCGTGTTGGTCCTTTAGGACTTACGCAATTGTTGGCGGATGCGGTGAAATTTATCACCAAAGAAGAATTCGCACCGGGTAACGGCAATAAATTTATGTTTTATGCGGCTCCCGTGATCGCGTTGATTCCGGCGACACTTGCGCTCAACGCAATTCCATTGTCGATTCCAATCAACGTGGCGTCGTTTGAGTGGTTGGGTCACACATGGGGCCCATATATCTTTAAATTTCAAGGCTATGACTTCAACATCGGCATCGTCTTTGTGCTCGCGGTTTCATCGCTTGCGGCGTACTCATTGTTGCTCGCGGGTTATGGCAGTGCGAATAAGTTTGCGATGTACGGAGCACTTCGTGCGAGCGCGCAAACAATCTCTTACGAATTGGCGATGGGTCTTTCGCTTGTTGGAATTCTTCTTCTCTTCAATACATTTAGTTTCTCGGAAATCGTAACGGCGCAAAGCGGTCCGTTGTCATTTTACTTCTTCGGTAAAGTCATTACGGTCGCGTCAGTTCCGAACTGGGGAATTATTTATCAGCCGGTCGGTGCTGTTCTTTTGATGGCGGCGATGTTTGCTGAAACGAATCGTTTGCCGTTCGACTTGCCAGAAGCTGAAGGTGAGTTGGTGGCTGGTTACCACACTGAGTACGGCGGCATTAAAATGAATATGTTCTACATCGGTGAATACGGTCACATGTTGGTGGCTTCGGCGCTGATGGTGATCTTCTATTTCGGTGGCTGCACGATTTATCCGTGGCTCACTCCCGACACCGTCAATGCATGGTTTGCGAACTATGGTGGAACAACGGCAAGTATTTTAACCGCGTTCGTTCTCTTCGCCGTCATGATGGCGAAAATTCTTTTCTTCTTATGGTTTTTCGTTTGGGTCCGTTGGACGTTGCCGCGCTTTCGTTATGACCAACTGATGGATCTCGGTTGGAAAACGATGTTGCCGTGGGCGCTCGGAAATACGATTGTGACCGCCGTCGTGATCTTTATCATGCGAACAAAGTGGTGATTTAAATGTTGATGGAAGCCATTGGTTTTTACGCAATTGCACTGTTCTTGATCTTCTTCGCCTTTAAGACGATTTCGTCGGCGAATCCAATTCACTGCGCATGCTACCTCGTTTTGACGATGATTGGTTTGGCGGGCGTGTTCTATCAATTGGAAGCGCAATTTATCGCGGGCGTTCAGATGATCGTTTACGCCGGCGCCGTGATGGTTTTGTTCGTCATGGTCCTCATGCTTTTCGATATCAAAACTGAATTGCGAGCTTTTTCGCGCGGTTTGATCTCGGGTTTTTTAAAAATCTTTTCGGCTGCGATCTTGGCGGGCTTTGCACTCGGTGCAGCTACGAATTCCATCGGCATCGTTGATGAAGGTCCGCCAAAAGTGATGTCGACCAATGTAACACGTGATCTTTCGATTCTTCTTTACACCAAATATCTCTACGCCTTCGAAGCTTTGGGCGTGATGTTGTTGGTCGTCGCTGTTGGCGTTGTCTGCGTCAGCCGTATCAAAGGTGGTACACATGCCAAGCACTGAGGTTTTTCTTAAAATCGGTTTGAATCATTATTTGTTTCTTTCGGCGATCCTTTTCTCATTTGGAATGATCGCGGTTCTCATGCGCAAAAACGTGATCGTGATGTTGATGGGAATCGAGTTGATGTTGAATGCCGTGAACCTGTCGTTCATCGCGTTTGCAAAAGAACTCGGAAATCTCAACGGTCAAATCATGGTGTTTTTTGTTATGACGATCGCCGCGGCAGAAGCTGGCGTTGGTTTGGCGCTCGCAGTTTCGGTTTACAAGAAATACAAAGAACTCAACATTCGTTCGTTTGAACAATTGCGGGGATAACGCTTCATGGATGCTCACCTACTGTTTGCCATTTTATTGCTCGCTCCGCTCGTCGGGTTTCTGATTAACGGATGTAACTTCAAATCGCACAATGCTTTGCTTGCGGGTTCGATCGCAACGGCTGCGGCGGCGATCTCTTTCATTTGCTCATTATTATTAGTCGGCCAATTGGTTTCGCTGCCTGAAAATGCCCGCATCATTCAAACCACTTTCTTCAACTGGATTCCGGTTGGTGATTTGAATGTGACGGCGGGACTCGTCGTCGACCAAATCAGCGCGATCATGATCTTGGTGATCACTGGCGTCGGTAGTTTGATTCACCTGTTCAGTGTTGGCTACATGTCGCACGATGCGCGACCGGCGAAATACTTCGCTTATTTGAACTTGTTCTTGTTCAACATGTTGATTCTCGTTCTCGGCAATAACTTGTTGATGACGTTTGTTGGCTGGGAAGGTGTGGGGCTTTGCTCCTACCTCTTGATTGGATTTTGGTTCACGGATCCAGCAAAAGCAGCTGCTGGAATGAAAGCTTTCGTTACCAACCGTATTGGTGACGCGGGTTTCTTGATCGGGATCTTTCTTTTGTTTACGACGTTCAACACTTTGAACTACGCGGATCTTGCCGCTCGTTTGCCGGCCACTCCAGAAATTGGATTGATGGGCCCGATCGCACTGGCGTGCTTGTGTTTGTTCATCGGTGCTTGCGGTAAATCAGCGCAGATTCCTCTTTATGTCTGGTTGCCAGATGCGATGGCGGGTCCGACTCCGGTTTCGGCGTTGATCCACGCGGCGACGATGGTGACTGCCGGCGTTTACTTGATCGTTCGCATGAGCGCTGTGTTTATGCTCGCACCTGCGGTGCTTCACATTGTGGCGTGGGTGGGTGCTGCGACCGTTGTTTTCGCCGCATCGATGGGTATCTGTCAGTGGGATATCAAAAAGATTCTGGCTTATTCAACCGTGTCGCAACTCGGTTATATGTTCCTTGCTTGCGGTGTCGGTGCGTTTCACGCAGCCATGTTCCACTTGATGACTCACGCTTTCTTTAAAGCGTTGATGTTCTTAGGTTCTGGTTCAGTGATTCACGGTATGCATGAAGAGCAAGACGTTCGCAAAATGGGCGGACTGAAAAAATACATGCCGATCACATACATTACTTTCACGCTCGGTTGGCTTGCGATCATTGGAATTCCACCGTTCGCTGGATTCTTCTCGAAAGATGAAATTCTTTGGCAAGCGTTCTCATCTCCACTTGGGAACAAAGGCTTGTGGGCGTTGGGAGCTGTCGGTGCCGCAATGACGGCGTTTTACATGACTCGTTTGATGGCATGGACGTTCTGGGGCAAACCACGTTTTGGGCATGATGTTCATCCGCATGAATCTCCACTTTCGATGACCATCCCGTTAATGGTTCTGGGTCTTCTCTCAGTGATTGGTGGTTGGATCGGAATTCCACACGTGATCTCGGAAGTCTTGCCATTTCATCCAGGCAACGGACTTGAAGAATGGTTGCATCCAGCAATTGCACACTTAGAAATTCCTCACCTTGAAGGTGGTGAAGGACTCGAGTGGATGATGATGGGAGTCTCAGTGGCGATCGCTGCGATTTCGGCATTGTTCGCTTACGACACTTACATCCGCGTTCCAAAGCGCGCCGAGATGTTGGCGAAAGCAGCGGGCCCAATTTATCCATTGGTTGCGAACAAATATTACGTCGACGAAATCTATTTCAAACTCATCATCAATCCATTGGTAGATTTAGGCAAACGTCTGTGGTTCTACATCGATATTAACGTGATTGATAAAGCGACTTATCTTGCGAGCGATTTAGTAAACGGACTCGCTTCATTTGTTCGCACGATTCAAAACGGAAAAATGCAACAATACGCGCTTTATATGGCGCTCGGCCTTGTGCTGATGATGACCTTTGTGTTGGTGGGTTCGTGATGTACTTAACGCTTTTAATTTTTCTTCCGACTCTTTTTGCAATCATCCTTGGCTTCGTGCCGAAAGAATCTTGGGTTCGACCGATTTCGCTTGGGATGGCCGTCTTACACTTTCTCTATAGTTTGTTATTGTTTCGGCATTTTGATCCGTCAAAGGCCTCGCTGCAATTGGTAGAGAAAGTTCCTTGGGTTCCGACGTTTGGGATTAACTACTTCGTCGGCATCGACGGGATTTCGTTCTGGTTGGTTTTACTGACCTGCTTCTTAACTCCGGTTGTTGTACTCGCAAGTTGGACGAGCATTGGCAGTCGTGTTAAATCGTTTCACGTTTCGTTGTTCTTGCTCGCAACCGCGATGCTCGGAACATTCTTGGCGATGGACGCGATTCTTTTTTATGTGTTCTTCGAAGCGTCTTTGATTCCGATGTATCTGATGATTGGTATTTGGGGCGGTCAGCGTCGTTTGTATGCGACGATGAAGTTCTTCATTTACACTTTTGCCGGTTCTCTCTTTATGTTGGTTGCGTTGATCACCCTGATCTTCATGACCCAGGATCAGCAAGGTCAGTTGAGCGCGAGCTTGCTCGACTTCTACAAATTGAATGTGCCGTTTGTGGCGCATCAGTTTTTCAATACGCAAACATTGCTCTTTGTCTGTTTCTCGCTCGCGTTTGCGATCAAAGTTCCGATGTTCCCAGTGCACACCTGGTTGCCTGATGCGCACGTTGAAGCACCAACTCCAGGTTCGGTGCTTTTGGCTGCGGTCATGTTGAAGATGGGAACTTACGGTTTCATGCGTTTCGTGATTCCGCT